>Ga0164296_1000954_pt1 | contig 32393 bp, 31 predicted proteins | sample GEODES057metaG_FD_113533 | JGI IMG/M metagenome (GOLD analysis project Ga0164296, IMG submission 113533) | Dystrophic lake water microbial communities from Trout Bog Lake, Wisconsin, USA - GEODES057 metaG | ecosystem: Environmental > Aquatic > Freshwater > Lake | place: USA: Trout Bog Lake...
TCAGGGGGTCGAGTCGACCACAGGCCCCGTGACCTGCGGGTTCTCGAGTGGGGCTAGTAAGAATCGAACTTACGACCTCAGCATTATCAGTGCTGCGCTCTAACCGACTGAGCTATAGCCCCGGAAGGTGAAATATTAGCCCACTGGCCGCTGCCCGCCCCAAAGGGGGCTTCCATCAGTCTCAGGCCGGCGTTTCATCGTTTGTGTCTGGCTCGCAGTAGCGAGCAGCGTGCCGTCTTGCGACCAGAGATACGCAACGCCCTGTGTGAAGCCGTGCTCGTAGGCATCCATGCGAATATCAGCGAGTACCCACTCGGTTGGCACAAGAGTTCCAATACGCAGTGTGTTGTCCAAACTGCGTCCCATCATGGGACGTCCAGTGACTTGAAGGATGCCATTAGCAACCGAATCGCCATAAATAGACAAGGTTGCTGCAGTGGGTTCGTGGTGCCGTGGCAACTTAATCCAAAACGATGATTTCGATGAACCTTGTGTGCCGTCGAGTTCCTTCCAGCCACGACCTGAGGCAAGGCGGATTTCGAGCTGCGCAAATAACGTGTCCTTGACCATGTGTGGCGATTCGCGAAGGGGACAGGCCTCCGGCTGCGCGACGTCTGGCATCGTGACAAAGGTGCCAGCTGACTCTGTGCCAGTGCCGAGCGCTGCCAAGGTGAACAAGACTTCACGATCTCCAACACGTGCAACAGAGCGCGCTTGGGTCACGTTTTTGCCTGTGGCTACGAGCTCCGTAGTGATGTCAAGGATGTCACCGGGGCCGGCATACGACGTGAATTGTGCGGTAGCCCACGCGAGAGGTCGCTGTGACTCCAATTCAAGGGCTTGCACACAAGCAGCCAAGCCACATCCGCCATAAAGAAAGTTTCCTGGCGTGATGAGCTGATTGGTGACGGCCACTCGAAAACGGCCGGCGCCGAGTGTCTCAATACCGAGAAATTCGACCATGTCCATGGCAGGTGACCCTAGTCAGTTTCGAGCAAGGACTCGTCTTATGAAACTGCGGCTGCAATCAGTGCAGCAAGTTCCGATGTTCCCGGTCCATCAATGGCGAGATGTGTACCGTCGGAGCCAAACCACGAAGGGTTTTGTGACGCAAGTGCATTCCAATCAACAAGCTTTGCGTTTGGCGATGCTGCGACTCCTGCTGCCAACACTGCGTTATTTGGATCTTGCCAGTCTCTGTCAACATGCGTATTGACGTAGATCACGCGTGAAGCACCCGAGAGCGCACTCTGCATCGCGGCGAAGTCGTTCGCAGTGATGGGTCCATTCGTCGAAAGCGCAATGATGACCGTTGCTCCTAATTGATCGGCTGCTTTGAGCTGATTGACGATGTCGATTCCAGTGGACCACTGTCGTGACACTGCTGCATCGACGGTGATTCCGGGTAGTGCAGATTCAAGTGGTTGTTGGTAGTCGATCATGACCGAATCACCTATGGCGGTGACTTTGCCAGCGACGAAACCTGGCCCGGGGGCCTGCGTCGTTGTGGTGGTGGGTGCAGGTGCGGTCGTCGGTACGGTACTCAGGGCTTTACTTGCTGACGAGGTTCCTCGCGATAAGACCAGCGTTGCGCTAATACCGCCGACAAGAACAAGGAGAACGACCACGAGGACGAGGGTGCGACGACGAGCACGTCTGCGAGATTGACGCCGCGTTGCGCCGCGAGGGGTGGGCTGCGAGGAAGATGGATCCGACATAACTGTGCCATTCTCTCAGAAAGGCGACTCTGAAGAGTGCCACCTGTGGCCGCAAGTTTTGCCAAGCGCTGTGAGAGGATGACAACCGTGCTGAACGTGCATTTCGTCTTCTTGGGTGCCGCCATAGGGCTTACTGGTTCCCTGGTCTATGCCCGCGACACACTTCGAGGAGTGACGCAACCAAACCGAGTGACTTGGTTCATGTGGACGCTTGCCCCGCTCCTTGCGGCTGTTGCTGAGATTCGCCAAGGTGTCGGATTGCAGTGGGTCATGACATTCATGGTCGGATTTGGACCACTCCTCGTTCTCACCGCCTCGTTCATTTCTCGCAGTGGCGCGTGGAAGATCGGCCCTTTTGACATTGCCTGTGGCGTCGCTTCGCTCTGTGGGCTCATCATTTGGGCCCTCACCAACAACAACACAGTTGCACTGTGTGCCTTCGTGGCCGCCGACGGCTTGGCCTGTCTCCCCACCTTGGCAAAATCATGGAAAGCCCCTGAAACTGAGACGGCGCTGGCCTATGGCACGGCGTGGATCAATGCGGTGTTGACCTTGGCTACCGTGAGCGTCTGGACGACAGGTACCGTGGCGTTCCCGTTGTGGATTGCGTTCATCAATACGATCTTTGTGAGTTTGATTGCGGGAAGAATTGGCCCACGACTCAGAGGCGAGCCTCGGCCAGAATCTTTAGCGCCAGCAGAACGAATCATTTCAGGACCACGAGGGGAGAACCATGGGTGACGTCACTCCATTGACCAGGACAACGTCGCGAGCCGCCGAAGCGGGACGCGAACGTCGTAATGCCTTGCCGCGAAAAGACCTCGGCATGCTGGCCCCTCGACCATTGAACTTTGACCCTGTTGCTCTCATTCAAGCCCAAGGTGTGCCGAGAGTGCCAGACCTTTTGCCGCTTCGGCATCAACGAATGGCTGCCAATGAATTCGCTTTTTTGCGTGGAAGTGCAGGCACGATGGCCTATGACCTCGCCCTCACGCCGTCGACTGGCCTTGACGTTCAGCTTTGTGGCGACGCGCATGTAGCGAACTTTGGCGTCTTCTTGTCTCCTGAACGCCGGCTTGTCTTCGACGTCAATGACTTTGATGAGACGCTGCCTGGTCCCTTTGAGTGGGATGTCAAACGACTTGTTGCATCGGCTGCCGTGGCCCTAAGCGCGCAGGGACACAGTGAAAAAGCAATCGTGAGCGTTGTCCGGAGCGCCGCAGAGTCCTATCGAGTTGCCATGCGTGATCTCGCACAACTTGGCAACCTCGATGTATGGAATCGCAAGCTGGACCTTGAAACCAACCTTGACGAACTGCGGAAAGTTTTTGTTCGAAACGGCGTCTCTGCAATCGATGCCATCATCGCCAAAGCACAACGATCGAGTTCCATGCGATCCTTCCAAAAAATGGTGGCATTTGACGGAGGCCGATTGCGTTTCCTCAGCGATCCGCCGGTACTCGTTCCCTATGACGAAATCATGCACGAGTCTGGAATTCGCCAGCAAACAAACTTCACAGGGCTTGATGTAAAGAGCATTTTGGAGATCATCCTTGAGGACTATTCGAAGACACTCATTAGTGACCGAGCACACCTGCTGACCACCTACGAACCAGTTGATCTGGCCCGCAAGGTTGTCGGTGTCGGTTCGGTGGGGACACGTTGTTTTGTGTTTTTGCTTCTTGGTCGCGATATGGACGACCCTCTGATTTTGCAGATCAAAGAAGCCATGCCGTCAGTGCTCGAGAGCCATCTTGGACCTTCACACTTTGACAACAGTGGTCAGCGAGTTGTTGAAGGTCAGCGCCTAATGCAGACCACACCAGACGCATTCTTGGGCTACGTGCGAGTGCACTACAGCGACACAGAGTCACACGACTTCTATATTCGTCAATTTCATGATGGAAAAGCGTCGCCCGATATCGAGGTGATTGAAGACGCTGAACTCTTCAAATCATTTGTCAACGTGTGTGCATCGACATTGGCGCGGGCCCATGCTCGGAGCGGCGATCGAGCAGCAATCGCAGCGTATTTGGGTAACTCACCTTCCTTCGACAAGGCCATGGTTGAATTCGCCCTTGCCTATGTCGAACGAAATCGGGCTGACTACGGCTTGTTCTGCGACGCAATCGCAGAAGGTCGCATCGAAGCGTTGCCTCAGCCAACGGCCTAAGTCGTCATCGATCGAGTGGTGGCACCGGCAAGAGCGTCCCACAACTTGTTGGTGCGGGAAGCCCCGCAAAGCGTTGCTGTAACCACGTGAAGACACTGGGTGCTGCAGCGTTGCCGGCCTTCATGTGACCCAGAGAGCCGATAAAGACTCCTTGGATCATTGAACCTGCGGCACACGCGTTGTTCAAGAAGGTTGCGTTTGATCCCGGGAGTACGAGTGGGTCGTCCGTGCCCTGCACCAGATAGGCAGGAATGGTGGGCGGAGGCGGCACATTGGCGGTCAGGGCTTCGGCCCAGGCGGGCGTGTTCAGAGGGTTTGAACTGAGTAAGGAGCTTTCTCCAAAGAAGTGGCTGACGGCAAGATCAATGAAACCAGCTTCGATGCATTTGTTCGCAGTTGCGGTGATTTCTTCGCTGCTGCGTGAGGAGATTGAGGCATCGTGCAGCCCTGGATACGCAGCAGGGAAGGAGACAAGCACTTCTGAGGCAATGAGCGAGCCCGCAACGCTGTTCCATTCTCGGTTAATCAGAATCGGCAGCTCTGTTGCCGGTGCCGCAGTAGCAACTGCGATCACGTGCAATTCAGGTGCGTAGGCGCGTTCTGCCGCCGTCCACAAAGCCGCTTGCCCGCCCTGGGAGTGTCCCCAGACGGCCATCGTGTTCCCAGCGCCCGCCGCAGGAATCTGTTGAGCTGCGCGAACTGAATTCAAGACATCATGTGCTTCGGCGTCTCCCACGAGGTATTCCTCAGTACCGCGTGTACCCAAACCTGCGTAGTCGGTCGCGGTCACCACCCATCCAGCGGACAGAAAATTAGCGAGACCTTGCACATCGGATTCAACGTTGGGTGTGCGAGATGGTGCACAGGAAGGAGCCATTCCGAGGGTGCCATGCGCCCACGCAACGACGTCACGTCCACCCGCCGGCGCCTTGGGAGCGTTCGATCCTGGAGCGAAGACCAAACCAGAACTCACCGCCTTGGTGCCATTTGCCTTTTGCGTGACATAGAGCACTCGCCATCCCATGCCACCAGAAGGAACCCCACTGACAGCTTGCATGCGCAACAAAGTGCCCGGTGCCTTTGCTTGCCAGCCTGAAGGTGCGAGGTAAAACGGAGCCAAGGCACGTTGACGACTTGAAGTGGCGATGCGTTCGCCGGTGAGTGCCACGGCAGCGACAATCACCACGACCATGATGAGCGCAAGGATGGTCACACCCAAACCAATGAAGTACGCACCAAGAGGACTGTGACGCCGGGCTCCGTGATCCTTGCTCATCATGCTGCGCTCTCTTATGTGGGCTTGCCCCGAGGCTACCTTCGCTCTTGGTTCTAGGCTGAGAACTATGAGCGACGACGCACGCTATCTCCACGGTCACCATGACAGTGTGTTGCGTTCGCATCGGTGGCGAACGGCAGAAAACTCAGCTGCTTACTTCACTGGGGTGATTGAGCCTGAGTGGATCATCCTTGATCTCGGTTGCGGACCGGGGACGATTACTCACGACCTCGCCGCCCTCGTTCCCAAGGGACGGGTCATCGGCATCGATGTCAGCACCACTGTGCTGCTCGAGGCAAAAGACGTCAGCCCAAGCACGCCACTTGTTGCGGCCGATTTGTATCAGCTCCCCTTTGCCGAGAATTCGATTGACGCAATTCATCTCCACATGGTGCTCCAGCACCTCCCCGACCCGGTGGGGGCACTTCGAGTCCTGCGGCGATTTTTGCGACCGGGCGGCGTGCTCGCTGCGCGTGACTCTGATTACGGTGCCTTTTCATGGGATCCAAACCCTCCAGCCTTGGAGGAGTGGCTCGCACTCTATGAACGCGCCGCACGTGCCGTGGGCGGAGAGCCCGATGCGGGAAGATTCTTGTCATCGTGGGCAGCTGAAGCTGGTTTTGAGGACGTGACGTCGTCGTGGTCGAGTTGGGTCTACGAAAGTCCCGAAGATCGCTTCTGGTGGGGGTCGCTGTGGGCTGATCGGGTGGTGAGTTCTGCATTTGCTGAGACAGTGCTCGGTCGTGGTCTTGCCGATCACGCACACTTGACGTCGCTGAGCGAAGCATGGCGAGCATGGGCGAGGAGCCCCGAGGGTCGCTTTGAAATTCCAAGCGGCGAAATTCTCTGCCGAAAGTAGCTTTTCTCCTTTTCCCTTCTCGCAAGGGGAATTCTTATAGAGTGAGACCTTGTTCCCGGCTCCTTGATGGGCCTCGCTAGACCTCGGAGGTCGTCGCTGTGCGAGTTATTTCTGCTACTCGAAAGCCTGCTGCTGTCCTCGCCATTGTGCTTGGCGTAACTCTTGTTCCGATCACAGCATTTGCCGCCGACACGACGACAAGTGAAGCGCCAACAACGTCGACGACGACGTCCACGACCATGGCGCCAACCACGACGACGACTGCTCCGACGACCACCACGACGCTTAAGCCGACCACCACCACGACCGAAAAGGCGACCACGACAACGGCTGCAGGAAAAAGCTCATCAAATGCGACGACGTGGGCATGGGTCCTCGGCATCATCGCAGTTTTGGCACTCATTGGAGCCGGCGTTGCCGCCCTCATGGGGGGCAAGCGTCGCAAGGAAGCAGCAGATACCTGGCTTCCTCAAGCTCGCGCCGGTCTTGAAAATGCATCCTTGGCACGTACCATGTTGCTGGCTCAACCAACGGGCGGCGATGAGCAGGCCTCGCAGGTGCGAGCACAAGGCGAGGATGCGGCCCGTTCCCTTGATCGGGCCGCAGCGTCCGCACCAGATGAACAGCGTCGCCAGGCGGCTTCGTCAGTGGCGGAGGGTCTTCGGGGCGTGATGTTCTGCCTCGAAGCAGAGCATCTGCTTCGTTCTGGAACGCAAGCTCCAACTGCAGCGCAATTGGCGGAAGCCGATGTGGCGCGTCGCCGCCGAGCTGGCGAACTTGACGCAGCGCTGGCGCAACTGGACTTCATCACACGCCCACCAGCGCGTTAAAAGGACGCGTGGCGCGGTTGGCGTCAGCCTGAGTGGCAAGATCGGGCAGACGAACAGGAGGGAACATGAGTTCCACGCGCGATCTCGCAGCAGCAGGCCAGAGCATTTGGATCGACAACATCACCCGTGACTTGCTCGATAACGGAGGTATCCAGCGCTACATCGACGAGTTCAATGTCACGGGATTGACGTCAAATCCATCGATTTTCGAAAAGGCAGTTGCAGGTTCGTCGGCCTATGACTCGCAGATCCGAGAATGTGCGGCACAAGGTCGTCATGGTGAAGACCTCTTTTTTGAGTTGGCACTCGCTGACTTGAGGCGAGCTGCATCCCTGTTCGCTCCTCTCCATGAACGAACCGAGGGTCGAGATGGATTCGTGTCCTTAGAAGTCTCGCCACTTCTTGCTGACGACACTGCAGGAACTGTGGCTGCCGCCCGTGCACTTTTTGACGCCGCTGGAGCAGAAAACCTGTACATCAAGATTCCCGGAACTCCCGCAGGACTGCCCGCAATCACCGAAGCGATTGCCGCCGGCATCCCGGTGAACGTGACGTTGCTGTTCTCGCCAGCACAGTATGTGGCCGCTGCAGAGGCGTATCTGCGTGGTCTCGAGCTCCGTGAAGCTGCCGGATTGAGCCTCGATGTTTCATCTGTTGCTTCTCTCTTCATCAGTCGTTGGGACGTGGCGACTGCAGCACACTTGCCCGAGGATCTGAAAAACATGGTGGGCTTGGCGATCGGTGCCGCTGCCTACGGCGAATATCGCTGCCTTCTGGCCTCAGAGCGTGTCCAGGCCCTCGAAGCGAAGGGAGCGCACTTGCAACGTCTGCTCTTTGCGTCGACCGGGGTAAAAGACCCTGCGGTTCGAGACACCTTGTATGTCGAGCGCCTTGCTGCGCCTGACACCGTCAATACGGTGCCCGACAGCACCTTGCTTGCTTTTGCTGACCATGGGGTGATCGACGGTGTTCTTCCCGAGACCGTGCCTGGGGCACTCGCAACGCTTGGAGCGTGTGGCGACGTTCTCGACCTCGATGCGCTTGCGCAGAAATTGCAAGATGATGGCAAAGAAGCCTTCGTTGCGTCGTGGCACTCTCTGCTCGCCTCGGTCGAAGAAAAGACCAACGCAGTTTCTTGATGAATGACTCACACCCCATGCCGGTGTTGGCATGGGGTGTGAGTCATGGTCTATTGAAGTGACCTGTTCTGGACTAGGAGCGACCAGTGCAGCGGTCACGCCAGCCACCGAAGCCACCGCCGTAGCGATAGAGGTGGTAGGCGACCAGGTCTTGAATCATGGGAGGAGCTTCTCCGGGGACATTCCAGTTGCCATAGGGCTTCCAAACCCATGAGAACGCCCACCAGGCAGAGATCAAGATGCCGTAGGCGCCGGAAACGATTCCGTAGCGATCATTAGATTCAGCCTCCCGGATGCAGGCAAACATTGACGACGTGCTCGTCATTTGTTCGGCAGCAGCCAGATCTGTAATCAGATTGAGGCCGGCGGTGTCCGGGGTGCTCTGGGCTGGGAGCACTGGCTGCGACGCCAAGACGACGTGATCCGCCGTGGGTGCGAGAGCCAATGCCTTTACAGGCGCCTGAGCGTTTGCCGAGACCAAAGGTCCCAACAAACTGGTCAACATTATGGTCAGCATCGCGAGCGCTGTTGCAGCGATTGCGAATATTCGACGACGGGGCATGTATCCGCGTCCTTCCTTCTTTCGGGTCGAGGTGAGCGAAACGCTCGTCCGATCGGTCAGTTGGTCGGTGTGCGGGAACTCGGCCGTTCGTTCAGTGATCTTGTGGGTTGCCATAACTGCACAACCGGGGATTTTGATCATCCACTCACAAGCATGATTGGCCGGGAGAACCCGTGGCAGGCGGAGTGGTCAATTCAGGGCCTCAACTCCGGGAGCCATTTGGTTCTTGATGCATTGCCTCCTGGGCTCCGTAAGAAGTCCTCGGGTGAGAAGTTCTCCGGTAGCCGTTGTCCCGGTGTCAGTAGGGCACCGGTTTGGGTATAGAGAGAAACCTTAGAGGCCTGGAGTGACGCGTGCGATGGAAACTGGGCACGGCAGTTTGTGGGAAAACTACAAAATCCCAGTTCAGGGCCTAGAAATTATTTCTACAAATTTCACTTATCCACAGAGGCAAAATGGCCAAATCCGGGGGTCGACAGGTGGGTCCAGGGCATCTCGAGCTCCCACGAGGTCGGGTGGTGATGCCTGCACCGTGGGCCAACCTGGGAATAGAGCATCAATTTTCGCCCGAAATGCATCAATGTAATTTGTGAAACCATCCGAAAACTATGGTCATTTAATAAGTAAATACTAATTCATTAATTAATGAAATGAATTCATGCATTTAAGGTGGGCGAAATTCAGTGAGTGAAGGCGAGCGGAAGTCCTGGTCTTGGCCACGAACAACGGAGCAGCATTCCATGCTGAGATGCCGTTAGGTAGGCGGTCCGTAAATCCGGGCCAGCAAAGCAAATATTGGTGATCATGAGGTCCTCAATGCCCGGAGGTAGTCCGAGATGCTCGAGGTCGCCAGAGGTTGGATCGAAGACAGAAATTCCCGGATTGAGGAGCGTCCCGACGCAGATTGCGCCATTTTCCTCAATTGCCAGTGAGTCAAACATGGCGTAGTCGTCTCGTTGGCCGAGCAAGGTCCACAGATCGAGCTCTGTTCCATGGATGGCTGACCAGACATTGATCCCCGCCGAGGGTGCCAATTGACCCGGTGCGTCGACTCGGCGCCGATAGAGGCGCCCAGTCGGTGTCTCCGAGAAATAGAGCGTATTGCCGTCTGGACTCAAGCCGATGCCGTTTGGTGCGTCCAGGGTGGTGAGGTGCTCGGAGATAGCTGAACCGTCGGCCTGAGCATAAAAAACCCCGCCCCACCTGGCGTTTCTCTTCCCACGAGCCCCGTGGTCAGTGAACCAAAAGCCCCCGGTGTGGTCAAAAACGAGGTCGTTTGGAGCGATCAACTCTCGGCCCTGACAGTCGACATAGAGCGTTTCGAAACTTCCGTCGCTGAGATCAAGGCGCTGAATTGACCCTTTGGCGCCCGGGTCTCCAATTCCGCCGTTATTGCAGATATAGAGCGCGCCGTCGGGACCTATGGCGGCGCCATTTGGACCGCCTCCAACGTGGGCGAGTTCCTCCTTTTGGCCCGTGGTGGGGTCGATCGAGGTCACCCGGCGCCCTTCAATCTCGACGACCAGCACTCGCCCATCGCTGAGCGCCACCGGACCTTCAGGAAATTCCAGCCCAGTCGCCACGATCTCGACGTCGCTGAGCATTCCGTACTTCATCTCAATTCCAAAGGAGAGAGATCGGGTAAGTGCCGAGTGGCCAAGACTCCCATGGCCCCTCCCATGGCTTGGTGCTCACGGCGAACTGATTCCCAGGCATGGTCCAAGAGATCCGCAGCAGTCAGATCACCAGAGAGCACTTTGGTCTGCAGTTCTGCCGCACCAGCTCGAACCTCTGAGAGAGGATGCCCAAGGAGGGCTTCGAGTTCGGCTCGCTCTTCAGCGCGATTTCGTTCCCCAAAGCGATCAACTCCTTGGAGATACTTAATAATTCGAGCAAGGCTCTTTGTGCGGGCGCTGGCAAAGGGGTCCTCGATGGCAGGGACAATGATTTCTCTGATTTGGGCGGCCGCTGCATCAAAGAAACGTGTTTGGGCTGTTTCGGGTGCAGTGTCATCGCGCTCGACGGGAGAAAGGGTTGCTCCAAGGGCACTGGCCAACGCTTCACAGGTCAGACGCTTATGGAGTGCCCCATAGATCAGGCCATTGCCGACTTCTCCTAAGAGCTCCTGGGCGCCATCCTCCCGATGGGCAGAAAGGACGGCGATGCGAAGCTCAGCAAACACCATGTGGAATTTGATGCGAGTGACATCGACTGGGCCTCGAAGCGCTTCATACTCACGGACGAAGCGCAGATAGTCGGGAACTGGCTCTTGTGCATTGCGAGTGCCAAGCCAGGCGAGGTCTTCCATTGGGTCGCCAAGGTGCGCAAGTTCCCAGTCGAGGACAGCGGTGACTCGAGAGCCGTTGTGAAGGAAATTTCCCGGCCCAGTGTCGCCCTGCACGAGCGAGGGAGGACCAGCGACTTTGGGGTTATTCGCCCGAAGCCAAGCAAAACAGGCTCTCAGGAATGGCTGGGGCTCATCGACGTGATCAAGGCGCGATTCCCAAAGCGTGATCTCATCAAGAACGTGTTCGTGAATGGATTTTGCTGGCAAGAGAGAGGGCAAGTCCAAGGTCGTGACATCTATGTCATGGAGTGCAGCCAAGATCGGAACAAAACTGTCAATGATTTCTTGCTGGACGGCCGGCTCAAGTCCGGCGTAGCGGGCAACACCCTCAGAACGCTCCATGATGGCGGCAGGGTCAGTGGGGTGGAGAGCGACGACGCCTGGCACCGGTACGGGAGTTGGCCCAAGCGCTCTGTAGATCTCACTTTCGCGGCGCAAGGTGTAGTGCTCGTAGATCGGCGGTTCACCAGCGTCCGCACGAAGGAAGTACTGCTCGTGACTTCCATCAGTTCCGGCGAGCGTGAGGTCAAACGCCTGGTGACGCCCACCGCCTGGTCGACGCCTGAGCTCGATGACCTCTTTTCCTGTTGCCTCTGCGATCCACTCTTCGTAACTCATGACCAACCGCCAGCGGGTGGACGGTTTTGGCGAAGATCAGCGATTGAAAGGTTGGGCCAGACATCTTGGTCTTCCCCCCAGCCCATGCCACCGGCCATATCCCACTCCAGAAGAGCGTTAATGGTGATGTGGTAGGTGGGAAGGGCCATGGCGCTCTTGGTCACACCACGGACATCAAGGAGTCGACCGTCGGTGTCTTTGCCCGTGATTTCAATTGTTTGAACACATCCGGTTGCACGGTCTCTTGTCGTCCGGCGTTCAGCTTCGGCGAGATAGCGAAGTTGACCATCTCGCAGGAGATAACCCGAGGTCAAGGTCTCAACACTGGAGAGGGGATCGCCATCGCTCGGCACGCAAAAGGCCAAGAATGCCTCACCGGCTTCATTTGTGCCGAAGGCATAGGACAGCTTTCCCCTGCGACCCATCAGTTCGGGGCGTCGTCCCCATGAACGATCTCTGACGGAGAAGCAATCGACTGCAATTTCCTCGCCACGAAGCAACATCGTTCCGGTGAGACGGCCGTGCTGGTCGTAGTGCGAAGAACCTGTAAACGGTGGTTTGCCAGAGAGATGAGGAACGGGTGGCGTGAGGCCCGTGAATTCAAGATCGAGGATCAGATCTCGTTGATCGCGAAATTGATAGCCCAGGTGATAGCGCATGCCGGGCTCCAGCATCTTGACGCTCGTGCCATTGCGGAACGTGACGTCGTCAAAATCCCAGGTGTCTGGCAGTTTGTCGTAAAAGGTCCAGTTATAAAAAGGTTGGTCCCAGGCAGCGAAGGCGCCGGGCCCGTAGACAAATGCCCCACCGTGGACGACACCAATATTGGGCTTGACTTGTCCATAGGTCCACCCAGCAAGGCCCCGTTCAGGCACATTGAAGGACCACCAGGTCGTTTCGGTCCAGTCATGATCAGGCCCCGGTTCGTGACGATGATCGTCCGCTTCACTGAATGCGAGATTGCTCTCCCATGGCCACGTCGACATTGATGCCCCCCAGCGTTGGGCGCCGAGGAGTTTGTCGTCGGCGCAACTACGCCCTCAACCTAGCAAGGCTGAGAAAACTTCGACAGTGACGAAAGGGACTCCCTCGAGGGGTTAGATGTGGTCGCCGGGCTTTTTGCCGAGCAGCCGAAGAAATAGGGTCCCAAGTCGACCAGGCTGCTTCGTCGTGTGATGGTCTGCGTTGTGGCCAGCGCGGCCTGACGTCACACCTTGCTGATTCGAAAGTCCGGCGAGCGGCATGGTGTTGGGTTCTTCATATTTCGGCACCTTGTCGAGGTGCGTGTGCTTCTTTCGTTGCTTCGGTCCGCGAGATCCCATTACGTCATCATCGCCGATTCAGGCTGCTTCGTCACTTCCGCCGAATTCTTGCCTGCTCGCTGCTGTACGAACCAGTCAGCACCGAAACCGACCCCGACGGCCAGGGCGAGATCCAAGGGTGATCGGAGTCGAGGCACCGAAATGAACACGAGACTTGCTGCAGTGAAGTAAATGCCTTCGAGGAAAAAGAGTTGGGCAAGTGATTGGCGACGAGCCAGAAAGAGGCCAGCCGAACCAAGGATGACTTCCGCGTAGAAGAACCACACCGTGTCATGGGCAATGCGGAGGTCTCGGCCATCGAGTCGATTCGGTCCGTCATTCATGGACGGCCAAAGATCCGACAAGAATGACAAATTTTGTCGGAGGACTTGGAGTTCGTATCGAGGATGTTCGAGGAGGGCGTGGATGCCTTGGGACTGGAGCACGTTGTTCCAATTGAGCTCGTTGAATTGAAGGACACGGTTCTTGTCGTAGGCAGGATTTTGGGTTGGGTCAATAAAGCCCCCAGCTTTTTGCGCAGCAGGGGAATACACCGCGGCCCAATTAAATCCATTTGACGTCACCACCACGGGCTCACCGAGTTGCACCCAATTTCGGATGAGCCATGGGCTCACGACGAGTCCAGCAATGAGCACAAGGCGTAGCGCCACTCTCCAATTGACGTTCACGATGACCCATACGGCGACGATGACAATGAAGAATTGAGCACTGGGTCGCGTCAACACGAGGAGACCGCTCAGGACTCCGGCCAGCCACCAACGACGAGCCAGGAGGGCCCAGATCAACACAATGATGAAGCAGAGCGAAAGTGGTTCATCAAGAACGTAGGTGTCGTTGGCAATGAGATTCGGCGAGAGTGCAACCACCACGGCAGCGACAGTGGCAGCGGTCAAGCTGACGTAGCGACGAAGCACAACAAAGGTCAGCGTTATCGTTCCGAGGCCGAGTACGACGTTGAGGCCTCGAGCCAAGCCGGCTGAGGGACCAAAGAAAAAGAAAAAGACGCCGAGGAACATTGGATAAATGGGTGGTCGAAACGCGGTTTCGTGCACCCAAAGACTTGGGTAGCGATCCGAGAATCCATGGCCTTGCGCAAAATTTGAGGCAATTTGAAAGTATTGGATTGCATCACTCTGAAGGGGCTGTTTCCCGGTTGCAAAGATGAGGTAGGCAAGCCGGACAGCGAGACCAAGCAGAACGATTATGGCGCAGATGACAATGTCTTTCCGAGAGCGTCGGAACCAGTGGCGCAATCCGACTCGTTGTGTCTCGGCATGAGCACGTACGCGCTCGGCAACTTCGTAATCAGACATGACACCTCCCTCCACAACGTGGAACTGATCGGACAGCAGCGACGACCATTTCGATGGCTACGCGCATGAAGTGTTCTCGATCATGACCGATGGAGCCACGACCAAGTATTGCCGTAATTTTCCGACGGTAGAGAGCGCGTGCTGCATCGAGCGGCGTGTCCTTCAGAAGTACTTCTCGCAGGGAGAGTCCTGCACACCGCTCCTTTAATGGCGACCACTGATCTTTGGGAGGGCAACAGCGACAAGGTGAAGAGAAGCAAACCGCGGAATTAAAAGGAATAACCTGTGGCGGCATGGAAACACTCTTTGATGCCGCAGGTGGCTACGACGGACTTGTACGTTTGGCCGCAGCCTGGCATGAACGAGTGTTGGTCGATGAAGTGGTGAGCCATGCCTTTCGTCACGGCTACCACCCGCAACATACTGAGCGACTGGCCGCCTATTGGTCTGAAGCTCTCGGGGGACCGACTGACTATTCAGAGTCATATGGCACTGAAAGCGACGTGGTGCGATTGCATAGCGGAAATGGCCCACATGAGGAAATGGATCAACGTGCAATTCGCTGTTTCGACGAAGCTCTTTCTGACAGTGGGCTCTCTGCCAATGAGCGGCTTGCAGTTGCGCTCCATGATTACTTCGTGTGGACGACCACCACGACGATGTCTCGCTATCACGAATCCGAAGATGAGGTTCCCGAGGGACTGCAGATCCCGCTCTGGTCGTGGGATGGTCTTGTTGCTGACTAGCAGAAGCTTGTGCTCGCCTTGACGTGTGCACCTCGAGGAACTCTCGGGAGCTTTCTGGTGTGATCAGATTTTGGTTCCCATGCAGCATGTTGGCCTCAATACGCGAAGCATGTGGCACACATCACCACACAGCCCGATGAGGAAGAGGCACAGCAGGACCACATCGCCGTAGAGGTAGACAAGGAAAACAGGAACGAGTGGAGGCGATGGGACTCGAACCCACGACCCCCTGCTTGCAAAGCAGGTGCTCTAGCCAACTGAGCTACGCCCCCAAGGTAGATCTCTCACCTTTTCGCGCCTTCACGCTCAAGGTTCGAGTTACACCGGGATCCATAATCTAGGACAAATCTCGACCAGAAGGAAAACCGTCACCGCAAGGTCATGAGGCAGCGGTGGGAAAGACCCCGATATCGCTGCGCCATTCAAGTGGTCCCTGAACACCTTCTTGAATGGCCCGCTGCACTTTTTCACGAGCCTCGTCAACTCTTGCTCCCGTGGCAACGATGGCCAAGGATCGAGAGGTGCCGAGAGTCTCGAATTCGCCATTGCCGACGGCAATCGCTGCCGAGAAGAGGGCTTCGGCTCCTGCATTGGCAATTTCTGCAAAGTCGACGCGAAAGCGATAGCGAGTGTCGCTCGCTACAGGGTATGAGGGAGCGACGAGATAGGTGATGACCGAAGCCTTGCGCGCATAGGTGATGTCGCCCTGCTCAAGAGAGCCCGATGCAATTTTCAGCAGTGCTGCGGTGAAATCTGAGGTGAGCAAGGACATCACATTGATCGCTTCGGGGTCACCGAAACGAGCATTGAATTCGATGACGCGCACGCCATCAGGTGTTGCGAAAAATCCAGCATTTACACAGCCTGAAAAGTGACGCCCCTTGTCACGCAGCGCGTGGATCACCGTTGTCGTGATGCGACATGCTTCGTCGTAGTGCTCTTGGCTGAGGAAGGGGAAGAGTCCGTCGGGTTGAATGCATGATCCCATGCCTCCAGTTCCAAGACCAGTGTCGCCGTCGTAGCGATAGGGGTAGTCATAGGTGGCGGGAGGGAACACAATGGTGCTGCCGTCGGTGATTGCTTGGATGGTGAATTCCGGCGCAGTAATGCGTTCTTCGATATGCGCTGCTGCTTCGGGGGATGACGCAAGCAACTCCCTGACGTAGTCAGCTGCTGCCGCATTGTCGGCGAGGTGAGGCCCGACCACCTTGACGCCTTTTCCCGCGGTGAGACCGATTGGTTTGATGGCCACGGGGCCACCGTTTCCGATCTCAGCAATCAGCGCGTCAATATCGTCTCCTGTTGTGACGATGGCGAAACGAGGATTGGCCTCCGGAGCGACTTCGCTGAGAAGCGAACGTGAGAAGGACTTGTTCCACTCAATTTCAGATCCCGCTTTCGTTGGGCCGACAGTGCGAATGCCGGCTTCGAGGAGCGCATCCACGACCCCAGCGGCCAAGGGCTCGTCACTACTCACGAGCGCAATATCAATCGCCATCTCGACGGCAAAGGCGGCAATCGCCGCTCCGTCTCGCACGTCACCAAGACGGAAACTGCCGCCACCGGACGTTACGAGATCAACAATGGTGGGATTCTCGTGGCCGAGGAAGGCGAAGACCTTTGACGAGTCCGCTAGACGAGTGGCGAGGGCTGCTTCTCTGCCGCCATGGCCAACAATCAAACTATTCATTGCTTCTCCGTGAACTAGAGCGACGTCGACGAGGCTAGTTTGCACCGACGGCCCCTGAGTAAGACCGACTTCATTGTCTAACTGTCAAAACCAAGACCGAGGCGGTCGAGCAATCGAAGCCAGAGACCACGTTTGCCGCCGGATTTGTCTGATTTCGCGATGGCTCGACGGGTGAGTTCAATTCCGAGGAAACGAAATGGCTCAGGTGGAAAATTCGTGGGCGCGGTCTTGATCAACTCCGTCGATGTCGCCTCGGAAGAGATCCCATAGAGGAGATCCAAACCCGCGTCTGCAAAAAACCGCGACGAGCCGAGGCCAAGGCCGGTGAAGCCATTGATGGTCACCACTCGATTTTCATGACTCAACACTGTCGACGCACAAAATCTTGTTGAGGTGTCGATGGCACCACCCCAGCGATGTGAGAAGGGGACATCAGACAGGGATGGGAAGGTGTCGTCGAAGTGATGGGCAAGGAGATCGAACGTCCATTCATCCTCTTCGTGTTTCGGAAGCACCCGCTGATGGAAGCGATAAGAGGCTTCATAGCCACCAAAGAGGATTTGATTCTCATCCGTGAGTCGCAAGTAATGGAATTGGCTGCCGGCATCGGAGACTCCTCGATGAGAGTTCCAGCCAATCTCCTTGACTTGTTCATCGGTAATGGGCTCGGTGACGAGCACGTAGTCATAGACGGGGACGACTCGAGCACGAGCGGAACGAACAAGTGCCTTAAATGCTGAGGTTGCCACGACAACCTTGCTGGCAAACAAGGAGCCTCGGTTGGTATGGATCTCCATACTCTTTCCCTTGGATTCGAGTCGCTTGACCGAGGTGTACTCACAGATCGTGCCACCAAGCGACTCGATGGCATCGGCAAGTCCCCAACAGAGTCGAGCTGGGTCAAGCATGATTTGTCCATCGGGATCAAGAATTCCTGAGAGTGCCTGAGGCGATCCAAATTCTGCTTTGAGTGCGTCGCCTTCGAGGAAGCGGTGGTCGACACCCTCCGCCTCCAAGATCTTTGCTTCGTGACGCTGGGCTTCCACCTGCCAGGGCTCAACGGCGATATCGAGTTGACCGGTCCGAGCAGCACCGCAGTCGATCTTGTAGCGCGCAATAGCTTCCTCAATTGCGTTGAGATTTTCGTCGCCTAAGCGTCGCAAGAGGGGCATTTCGTTTGGCCATCTGTGCCTGCCGTTGGCATCGCCGTGGGTCAGGCTCGCCGCACAAAATCCGCCGTTTCGCCCAGAAGCGTGGTCAGCTATCCGTCCAGCTTCGAGCAGAAGAACCGAACATGAGGGATCACGCTCGAGCGCTCGCAAGGCTGCCCAGAGTCCGGTCGTGCCGCCACCAATGACAACAAGATCGACACGCTGGCGTCGAGGGAAGTCACTGCGAGGTTCTGGACGGCGACCGTCATCAAGCCAATAGGAGAGTGGCGCAGCTTGCCGCCATTTGTCTTCCGGACGCATCGTCCCACCCCCAGTGGACCCCCAGTCTACCGAGATTGCTCGCGCCATGGCGGGCAGAGAGATCACACTTGACAACAAGGCAGGTGCTGGCAAACTACGAGGGCATAAAAAATGCTTGAAAATCGAGGAGAGTCGATGGCTATGAAAAGCGTTTTAGTGGTGTTCTCAAATCCAGTTGCTGGTCGAGAGGATGAATACAACGAGTGGTATGACAACACGCACATTCCCGAGGTAGCTGCAGTGCCGGGAGTGACGTCGGCGACTCGGTTTACACCTAAGGATGCCGACCCAAGTGCGAAGCACGGGTATCTGGCTCTTTATGAACTTGACCGACCTGGCGACGAAGTGATGGCCGACATTGCCACTCGTATGGGCGACGGGCGCATTGTGATGAGTGACGCACTCGACATGGCCACCGTGGACATGAAGATCTGGGAAGCGCGCTAGGGGCCTGCTGCCACTCGCTGACTAAGTAGTCGGCGGCTCGAGATCGCTCGGAGACCAAAATCCCGGGAGCTGTGTAGACCCGGCTGCATACTGTGCGAGCCGCGCGCGGGCGTCTGCATCAGACACGTCAATGACGTCGAAAACTAACTGAGGTCCGGCTGCCCTGAGGGCGCTGTCCGCTTCACTCTTTGCCTCGGGAAGGCAGGTGGTGAGCAACAGGAGTCGTGCGTCTGTTCCAAGTCGACCGCGCAACACGCTCAAACGCCCCAGGGAACGAAGGACAGTTTCTAAACGAGTGACACCGGCACGATACGACGTCGCCGAACCTGCCACGTCGACGATCCATTCGGCACCAGTGGCATCTCTGGCGACAGCGTCGACACTGAGCGCCGTCTTTGGAATCCGTTTGCCCTTTGCCAGAATGTCGAAGCCGGCGGTTTCAAGTGCATCGCAACACAAGGCGTTTGCCGAGAGCCCGTCGTCCACGGCGAGATCAACTGGGGTTCCTTCCTGAGCGACGCGTTCTTTTGCAAGCGCCACAAAGTGTGGGTCAAGGTCATAGCCAATGAAGCGCCGCGATAATTGTGATGCCGCGACCAGCGTTGATCCCGAACCCATGAACGGATCCAAGATGAGGTCATCTCGAAAACTGAACAGACGGATCAACTGCGCAGGGAGTTCCACCGGGAATGGGGCAGGGTGCCCGATTCGCTTCGCGCTTTCTGGTGGAATCGACCACACATCCAGCGTGTGCGCCAAGAAATCATCGGTGCCGATTGTGCTCTCATGAGGCAGCCCGCGTTGCGCGCGCTCCTTGACGGTGAGGGCTCGATCGAAGCGTCCCTTCGAAGCGACAATGACGCGCTCGGTCAGGTCTCGCAAGACAGGGTTTGAGGCCGACCGATAGGAGCCCCACGCGCACGATCCAGATGCCCCCTCACCCTTCTGCCAAACGATCTCACCGCGCAATAGCAAACCAAGGTCGTCTTCGAGGATGCGGATGATGTCGGCGGCCAAACTTCGATAGGGCTTGCGGCCAAGATTGGCAACATTGATCGCTAGTCGACCACCCGGCTCCAAAGTTCTGACGCATTCGGCGAAGACCTGGCGCAACATGTCGAGATAGTCGAGATAGGACGATGGAATGCCATCGCGCTCAAGCTCTTCCTCATACGTTTTTCCTGCGAAATAGGGCGGCGATGTGACGACAAGTGCAACAGAACCATCTGCAACCTGATCCATGTGGCGCGAATCGCCACAGTGAAAGGATTCGTCAATTGGCGTGGGTGGCAAAATTGTCTGGTCGTGCGAAAGCAATGGAGCACGAAATCGGTTGTAGAACGCTGAAGCGTCGTGACTTTCTCGGCCCGAGACACCGAAGTTAGAAGTGGAGGTGCGCCGTCGGTCGTTCACGGGGCTCCTTGCTCGTACCGCGCCACTGGGGAAAACCTCATGCTACTTGAGCCGGTTACAAGATTTCGTACTGCGGCGAGGATGGCTAGTGACGGAGTGCCGCGTCAGGATCAGCATCGAATCGCTCAGCGCAACTCAGTGAGCAAAAGCCGTAGGTCACGTCCCCGTAGTCTCGAGTCGCCGGAGCTGTTGCAAGATCGACACTCATGCCACAGATCGGATCAATGCTGAGGGTGGCGTTGGATACGTTGCGAGATGAGCACGTCACTGTTTCTTGTTGAGAAGACATGGAATCGATACTGGTGCCGCTCTCAAGAAAATGCTCCGGTTGTTTGATGAATCTCTCGTAGCAGCGATCTGCGCAGAAGTAGTACGTCCGTCCCAGAAAGTCAGTCTGCGCCGGTGCGTCAACAATGCGCACCTGCATGCCGCACACTGGATCAATGGCAGTAGACGTGCCCCCGCCAAAGCGAGTCTGGTTTTTGGCCAACCACCAAACACCCGCGGCGAGGAACAAAAATATGACGTTCAAGTACGTCGTGTAATTCCACGCAAAATGCGCTGACGCTACCGAAACTGATCGGTGACGTGGGATGAGTCCGGTGGCGTGGAAAAGGAGTTGCGTGAGAAGTCCTGCACACACCATGACGATGTAGAACAACAAGACGAGTCGGAGTGTGAGACGCCAGCCGTAGAACTTCGCATAGATGAGAATGAGCGGCATCGCGATGAGATCTGCGAAGACAAAGGCGATAACACCTCCGAAGGAAATGCCACCCGACCAAAGGGCAGCCGCAAGCGGGACGTTCCCGATGGAGCAAACCCATGAAATGACGGCAATCAGCGGTCCGACCAGTGCATTTTCGAGAGTGGTCCAAAAACCATGACCTTGAACAAACAGGCTGCTCCAGACATGGTGTGGAACCAGAATCGCGAGAAATCCAGCAACGACATAGCCAATCAGGAGTTCGTTTCGCAACATGGTGACGTCGGCAACTGCGTAACTTGATGCATCGGCCCACGCAGCGGGTTCTTTTACTTTGGTTCGAAATGAAGAAGCTTCGAGTTCCTTTTGGCGTTCGCGAGAAACGTGCGTGCGTTCTTCTGTGGCGATTCGAGCGAGTCGTGCTCGCGCGTTTTCTATGAGTGGCCTGCTGAGAATGAGACCACCGCAGACTGCCAACAAGATGATCATGATGGGCCCACCGACAAACTCCGCCGCAGCAAATTGCCAGCCCATGAGGACCAGCAACACAATGCCAAGTTCAACAACCAAATTTGTTGACGCAACCATGAAGACCATGGCAGTAATGAAATCTGCACCTTTAGCGAAGAGCGATTTTGCCATTGCCGACGCTGCGTAACTGCAACTTGAGGAGACCATGCCATAGCCCGTGGCGCGCGCGATCGCCCCTGGTCGGCGTGATCCAAGACGAGCTTGAAGTTGGTCCTTTGCAACAAAGGCTTGCACGACACCTGACAGCGTGAAGCCAAGAATCAAAGCCCACAAGGTCTCCCACAGCATGAAGAAGGCCTCACGTAAGGAATGCCCAATATCAATAAGTACCGCAGCAGCAATGAGTTCATGCATGGTTCATCATCTCCCGTTCCAGCCTATGTTTCTCCGGCAAGAGAGCGATATTCGCTTGAGAACTAGCGTGTGGGTTCTATGAGCGAAATGTTCACCCACTGGGAGAATTGTTACGGCTGCGGAAATCAGAACCCCCACTCACACGGGGTTGTTCGCGAACGCGCAGCGAACGGCGACATCATTGCCAGAGTCCACATCGACGAATACCACGGTGGTGCGAAGGGGATCGCACACGGAGGCCACCTCGTTTTTTTGATGGATGAAGTGATGGGTGGTGTCGGCGTCAAAGGCGATCCGCATCGTGTGACGACGGCGATGGAAGTGAACTTTCGGCGTCCAATACCGCTTGGGAGTGATGTCATTGTCGCTGCTCGGATTGAAGAGCGAGACGACAAGGGTCTGAAGATTCGTTCCACAGTTTCACTTGAGGGAAGCGATGACGTTGCTGCGGAAGTGTTGGCCACGTTTCGCTTCGTTGACTTGAAGAGATTGCGAAATAAGTTCTCTGAGCAAAGCTCAGGGAACTAGCGAAGCTTTCGCGACTGCTCGTCGATTGAGGAGTCCTCTCGACAGATTGGAGAGTTCCTCAAAAACGCTGAAGCGCTCTATCAACAAAATCGTGCGAGCGGAGTTATCCGAACTGCCAAACAGGAGAGCTGAAGTTATGCAGAAGTCCGAGGATCTTGGAGTGGTTCACCGTCGAAACGGTCGAACGATGTGAACTCTGAAATCTGCAGCCGGCGCAAGGTTCGAGGCCACTGTTGGGGCCGACCCATCACGAGCAAACTTGCTATCGCGAATTGGTCAGGGATCCCGAGAAGTTGTTTCGTGGCAACTTCTTCGACCACGCTGAGCGTTGTCATGACGCCGCCAATTCCTCGCTCTCGAGCAGCGAGCAAGATATTCCAGCAAAAGGGGTAAATCGAAGCCCCGCCCGCGAAATGGTAGCGATCAAGATCCTGATCCATCGTGGCAAAGGCGCCCGTGTCTGCCAGAACTAAGAGAAGAAGCGGTGCTTCATCGAGGTGCAGGGCAAAATCATCGAGTCCCCCCGTCATTTGGCCGCGAGAACTTTGCTTAATAGTCGCTGCGTTGCCTTCGTCCGCGCCTTCGTTCGCGCCTTCGTCGTAACTGTGTAAGCGCTGCGCAATTTGCGTTTGGTAGCGGTGCCACCCAGAGATATACAGATCCCGAATCTTCGTTCGGATGTCTGGATCCTTGAGAACGATGACGTGCCACCCCTGGCGATTACCGCCACTTGGAGCAAAACGGGCAACGTCGAGGATCTCTGCAAGAACGTCGTCGTCTATCGCTTCGTCAAGAAACTTCCGAATCGCAGGCGTTGATCGAAGCGCTTCGTTAATCTCCATTATGAGGTCTCGTACTCACCCGACTGCAGTCGAGCGATGTCGTCTTTGCGGAAGACTTCGCCTGCGATCATCCAGTCGCCGTCTTCAACTTCGAGAACGCGTACCCAGGTGAGTTTTCTGACGTTCTCCCCCCAGATACCGCAGAGGGCATCCGTGGTGACGCGCATCATTTCTTCCTTCTGCTCGGAGGTCCATCCTCCCTTGATGACATGAATGTCGACGAGCGGCATTTTGTCTCCTTCTGCTCTTGCACACTTGTATATACACACTGTATACAGTTGAGATACCAAGTGAAAGTAGTACTGCAGTGACGACGAACAGCGTGCAGCGCCAAAGTGATGCTGTTTATTTCCAACTTCGAGACGACATCATCGAATGGCGACTTAACCCCGGCGAGGTGTTGAGTGAAATTGAGCTGTCGGAGCGATTTTCTGTCTCTCGCACACCATTGCGAGAGGCGCTCCAACGTCTGTCCCATGAAGGTCTGGTCACCACGCAACACGGGCGTGGCGCCACAGTTTCAGAACTCTCACTGCCCGATCTCATCGACTTAGTGCAATGGCGCCAAGCGATAGAACCCTATGCCGTTCGATTGTGCGCACTTGCAGAAGAACGACACAACTTTTTTGAACTCGAAAAGGACCTCGAAACATCAGAGGAACTCCTCAACTCGGAGCACTTTGATGACTCGTTCTCGTCATATTTTTCCCTCATCGCTCGATTCGATGATGCGATCGCGTACGGATGCGGCAATCGCCACCTCACCTCATCCCTCCTTGAACTCAGAGGACATCTGTACAGGATTCGTCGTTTTGCCAGGCGGAGTCCTGACCGTCTGAGAGAGACGACAGCAGAACACCTCGAAATTTGTCGAGCCATTTGTGCTCGAGACGATCGTCGTGCTGTTGAGGCAACGGCACGACATATCGAAAACAGTTTTCAGAACATGTTGGAATCAGTCAGAGGAGAGCTCATCTCTGTGGAGTCTGTCGTTGCATCAGTTGCTCCACCTGTACGTGCTGGAGGCAGACATGACTGACCAGAGCAAGAGAAATGAGGCGCTTCGCCACAGGATTGATTCCGGTTCCCTGCTGCTCGCTCCGGGTGCGGCCAACGCGCTGGGCGCTCGAGTGATTGAGGATCTCAACTTTGAAGCGGTGTACGTGTCAGGAGCTGGTATCGCAAATACCTTTCACGGCACGCCAGATATTGGACTCGTGACGTTGACTGAAGTTGCAGCGCACGTCGCCGCCATTCGTGACGCAGTTGACCTTCCTCTTCTCGTTGACGCCGACACCGGTTTTGGAAACGCAATTGGTGTTCGTCACGCTGTGCAGGTTCTCGAGAGAGCTGGAGCTAACGCGCTCCAACTTGAAGATCAAGTCGCTCCAAAACGTTGCGGGCATTTTGAAGGCAAGCATCTCGTCGACATCGATGAGATGGTGGAAAAAATCCATGCGGCAGTCGACGCCCGGCTTGATCCCAACCTTTTAATCATCGCCCGAACTGATGCGCGTGCTGTCATCGGTCTCGATGAAGCTGTTCGACGCGCTGCGGCCTACAAGCAGGCGGGAGCCGACATTCTCTTTATCGAGGCCCCCCAGGACGAAGCTGAACTCCTTGCTTTGCCACAGCTCATCGACGCACCACAGGTCGTCAACCTTGTTCACGGTGGGAAGACTCCCATCCTTCCATTGGAGAAACTTTCATCGTTCTCAATTGCACTGTTTGCCAACCTCTCGCTCCAAGCTGCGATTTTTGGAATGCAGCAGGTGTTGGGAGAATTGAAAGAAACTGGCACGGTGACGCCCGCCATGGAAGCTCACATTGTTGGTTGGCACGAGCGTCAACGAGTGGTGCGAAAGCCATTTTTTGATGAACTCGAGCATCGATACGGGACCCAGGAGTGACGACGGTGACGCTCCCCAACAAAGTTGACGTCCTTGTTATCGGTGGGGGACTTGCTGGCGTGACGGCACTCTTGCGTGCGACTGAATTGGGTTGCTCTGCATTGTTGGTCGAGAAAACCGCCGAGCTTGGCGGCAGCACAGTCAAAAGTTCTGGACTGCTTGCCTTTGCCGGCACCGAAGAGCAACGCCGTGCAGGCATCGAAGATTCTGAGGAACTCCTTGCCAACGATATTTTCGCGACTGGCCGTCACCGCAATGATCCTGCGCTTGTCGCTGCATACTGTGCCGAACAGCACCATGCTTATGAGTGGCTGCGAGGTCACGGTGTGACATTTGGTGAACCACACGCAGGTTCGGGCCAGAGTGTCCCACGTTCGCACGGAATCGATACCGTGGACACGCTTCGGCGTCTTTCGTCCCAAGCTGTCACACAAGGCGCAATCATTGCGCTTGAGTGCCCCGTGCAACGCCTTCTCAGCGTCGACGGAACTGTTTGTGGTGCCGAAGTTCTCTCGAATGGGGAACTCGTGGGGGTGGCTGCCGATGCCGTTATTTTGACGAGCGGAGGTTTTTCTCGCTCGGAGGAGCTCCTTGAGAAATGGGCGCCCGCTATGCGTCGCGCTGTCCGAGAGGGTGGTGATGGCAACACCGGTGATGGACTGAGGATGGGCCTTGAACTTGGCGCAGGCCTTGCTGACATGGCATCGATTAAAGGAACATTTGGCCGCTTCCCCTGGCGATCGAGCGCCGAGGACGGTGCAGGCGTGCTGGTTGTCTACAAGGGTGCGATCGCTGTCAATGGAGAAGGAAAGCGATTCATTGACGAATCACTGCCCTACAAAGTGATCGGTGACGCTTGTCTCGAACAGAGCGAAGCAATTGCATTCCAAATTTTCGACGCGCCGATCCTTGCACTCTCCGATGAATCCGTACCTATCTATTCCTTCCAACGTCGACTCGACGCTGGCCAAATCCGAGTTGCCGATTCCATCGCAGAACTGGCCGACGAACTTGGCATCGATCGAGACGCGCTCACGGCGACGGTGGAGTTGTATAACACTGCACTGCGTCAAGGACTCCCTGACGAACAAGAGCGAACCACGCTCGTTGGAGGCGTCGGCACACCAACACCAATTGACACACCACCTTTCTATGGGTATCCGTCGACGACAACTGTCTTGTCGACCTATTGCGGCCTCACCATCGATGCCCACGGTGCGGTGACCACTCAAGATGGGAAACGAATTCCTGGACTCTTCGCCGCCGGCGAAGTCACAGGTGGTTTTCATGGTGACGGTTATGTCACTGGATCATCTCTTGGGAAATCAGTGATCTTTGGCCGCCTTGCCGCGTCGGCATCCGCCCAAGCCGTTGCCACAGTGAAGGAGCATGACAGCCATGGAACTCTTTAATCTCGAGGCGACGAGTGCGTTAGTTGTCGGGGCAGCTGGCGACTTAGGACGCCGCGCTGCGTTGGTTCTTGGTCGACAAGGAGCACGCGTCGTCATCTCTGATCACGACGCGGCGTCGCAAGGCCTCGAGGAAACGAGACAGCAATTAGTCGCAGAAGGAATTGCTGTCTCGAGCGTCGTTTGTGACGTAACTGACGAGTCGCTTGTTGATGGGGCTGTCGAAGAAGCAGATGCTCGTGGTGATTTCCACATCCTCGTGAATGCTGCTGGTGTGATGGTGCGGAAACCAGTGGCTGAGACAACGTTGGAGGAATGGAAGCATGTGCTTGACGTCAATCTCACTGGCACCTGGCTTCTCAATCGGGCAGCGGGAGGCCGGATGAGTCCTCGGGGCTCGGGTTCAATTATTAATTTCTCGAGTGTGTATGCCGACCGAGTTGGACCTGTCCCTGAGTCCGCGTATTACGCATCCAAGGCCGGCGTTGCCAATCTGACTAGATCACTAGCGTCCGAGTTTGGTTCCTTCGGCGTTCGCGTGAATGCCCTCGCACTCGGTGTGTTTTTCCCAACAAACATGACGCTGCCCCTAAAAGATCAGCCGGAGCGGCTTGCATGGTTTGAGGAGCGAACGCTTCTGAAGCGACTCGGCGATCCCGCCACCGATCTTGATGGACCCCTCCTCCTCCTCGCCTCGCCAGCTTCGAACTACATCACCGGCCAAATCCTCTACGTTGATGGCGGATGGTCAGCGTGGTAAATCGCAATGAATCGACACATTTTTTCTACCAACGAGGAGAACAACTCACATGAGTGATACCGCATTACTACTGATGGATTATCAAGTGGGCTTGTGTGATCAGGGTCCGCTTGGCCGTATGCCTGCCCTTGCTGAGCAAATTGCTGCCCGAGGAGTACTTCCGGCAGCGGCCCGCGCCTTAGCTGCTGCACGCCAACGGGGCGATTACGTGGTGCACGTGCGTCTCGCTTTCGACCCAAGTTTTGAACTGCGGACAAATCGGTCGGCACGTTTTGACGCATATCCCACGTCTGGTGCGATGTTGCTTGGCTCTCCTGAGGCAGAAATCGTCGAAGCCGTAAAGCCCCTCGAGTCTGAACCAATCGTGACGAAGGGATGTGTCAATTCGTTCATTGGCACACCGCTCACGGAAATGCTCTTGGGTAACGGCATTCGTCGAGTAGCGCTCGGTGGCGTCGCCACCAACATGGTGGTTGAGGCAAGTGCCCGTCACGCAACTGACATTGGTCTTTCTGTGCACGTCTTAGAAGATTGCTGCGCGTCGTTTCAGGCAGAGTTGCACGAGTTCGCACTCACCAACCTGTTTCCAATGTTTTCAACCGTCACGACAACAGGCGAGTTCTACGCCTAGAAAAGTCAGGAAAATCACCGATGAGTGCAACGAAACACGTCATTGTTGTCGGATCCGGAGTCGCAGGACTCTCGGCTGCTCTGAGCGCTCGCCAAGCCGGCGCAGACGTCACGATTGTCGAACGGGCAACCCGGGACGAAGCAGGTGGCAACACCCGCTACACCGAGGCGTATTTGAGAATGAAGTCAGTTGATGAGCCATCAGATGATTTCATTGCGGCGCTCACTGCAGATTTCATGGGTTATCCAGATCCGTCACTCGTCATCGAGACCTTGGAGCCACGTGACACATGGGCCGCTCCGGTAGCCACACTCAATATTGTCGATCATGACTATGTCGAGACGCTTGCCGCCATGGCAGGCCCAACTCTTCGTTGGCTAGAAACTGCAGGCGTCCGCTTCGAGGCTCTTCCGACTGCGTTTCCGACTGTGTCGACAACCCGACTCATGCCCGTCGGTGGTGGTCTTGCAATCGTCGAGGCACTCACGCAGGCGTGTGCAGCAGCTGGGGTCTCATTTTTGTACGAGACAACAGCACGTTCTTTAGAAGTTGCTGACGGCGAGGTGACGGGCCTCACTGCCGTGGGACCAAGTGGCGCATGTTCGCTTCGTGGTTCTGTGGTCTTGGCCTGCGGTGGTTTTGAAGGAAGTCCAGATCTCCAAACTCGTTATTACGGGGAGAAGGCGTTGTTCTGCCGTCCGGTGGCTCGTGGTGGGTACTACAACAAAGGTGAAGGCATTGAGATGGCCCTCGCCGTCGGAGCGCAAGGTTCCGGCAACTTTGGTCTTTTCCATTCGGAACCAGTAGATCCGCGTTCAGGGATTTCAGAGCCTGCAATTTTCTCCTTCATCTATGGCATCCTCGTCGACATTCACGGCAAGCGATTCACGGATGAAGCACCAGGTTCAGTTGACGCGTTCTACGAACGGATCACGAGAAAGATTCATAATCTTGATCGTGGGCTCGCCTGGTTCGTCCTCGACGCTGAAGCTGCCGCACTTCCCACGATCAGCGTCGGGCTCCGTACCGACCAACCTCCGGTAACTGGGGAGACTCTCGAAGAACTCGCGCGGCGTATCGAAGTCCCTGAAGGAGAGCTGCGCCATACAATCGATATGTTCAATGCTGCATGTGGGCCCGGGAACTTCGACCCGTTGCGACCAGATGGTTTGAGCACAACAGGACTTGAACCTGCGAAATCAAATTGGGCTCGCCCACTCGTTAAAGGACCATTCCAGGCCTATCCCGTTATTGCCGCAAACGTCTTTTCTTATGGTGGAATTCGAACCGATGCGCAAGGTCGCGTCCTCGACTCCGATGGTCGCACCATACCGAATCTCTTTGCCGCTGGCGAAATGACGGGGCTGTACTTTACGAACTACACAGGTTCGACAAGCGTCCTTCGAGGTGCTGTCTTTGGCCGCATCGGTGGAGCAGTAGCGGCCACGTCGTAGTTCGTCACAGGCTCTTTCCTCAGTCCTGAGAGCGAGCGAATGGTCCTCCCCGCAATGGCTATCGGAGAAAGTCCGGAATGCACGCCGTTTGACCTCTGACTCGTCGTGCACGAGTTGTGGTCGGACTGCCCGACTTTGATCCGAGGACCTCTGCGCCACGGTCGGCGGATCCCCGCGGTAGATGATTCAGAGCGTGATGGCAGAATCTAGATTTTTGGAATATTAATCCAATTTATGCAGACCTGCCTTGCCTCTACCGGTTCGAACCTGCTCCTTGCCGTCGTGATCGGCCTCGTTGCCCTTGGGCTAGGAGTCGTCGCAGTGCGCTCTGTGCGCGGACGCCGAGTCTTCGTGGCGCTGGTGATCTTGCTTGGATTGCTCAGCGTTGTTGCCGTCGCGCATACCCCTCCTGCCGGTGCCTCGTGCGTCACACCCACGACTTCTCCCGCAACGACAACGACGTTGCCGGCCACGACGACTACGAGCCCTGCCACCACAACCACAGCGGAAACAACACTTTCCATCGACTTTCTTGGACTCGTGCAGTCCGGGGCATTTGCTCCCATGACCCTCGCACCTAACTACGCCTGGATCAAAGTATGCACTTCAGCTTCAGGCACGAATTGCGTTACCTTCGACAGCACAGATACCTCTGTACCGGTCACCAAGACATTGACCATGCCGGCGACAGGCAGCCTCTACATCAACCGGCGCGGAACGTGCTGGCAGTCGCTGTGGGGAAGCCAACCAAGAGCCATCCAAGTCGACAATGCCTCGACGTCTGTCAACGGGGCAGGCCCGGACCCATACTTCGTTCTCAATACAGCGGACTCGACCACGTACTTCCAGACGAGTCATCAGTTCTCAAATGTAGACACCGTCTATCTCGGCGCCTCCGACAACTGCTGACAAGGAGTCGCCTCCATGCTTCGTGTGGCCGTCACTCCTGCCGCACGACATGTTCGTGGAGCGAGGGATCCCAGAGAGACTCCCCATGCTTTCCTGGTCGGGCTGCCCGGATTTGAACCGAGGACCTCTGCGTCCCGAACGCAGCGCGCTACCAAACTGCGCCACAGCCCGTGGGTGGAAGTATTCCATCCTCAGGCGTGAAACCCTAGCAGTGAAAGGCATTTAGTCAAAAAATGAGACCGAGTCCTTTGAAAGTCAGCCCGATTGACACACCTTACGAATGTCCGCGGCCCGATGGCGCTCTTAGAAGTGCCGCACTCGCCGCCGGAGGGACAGCAACACGATGCCGACGGTTGAAGTCACGACACCAAAGACGCCCAGCGGCAGAAGTGGCGAGCCTGTTGCAGCGAGACCGGCACTGACGATGACACCAACTTGCAAGGCGTGCATCCTTCCATCTTGGCCGAGGGGAGTCCCCATCTGATTGGGATGGTTGCCGCACCGAACACTGGACACTTGGCAGCTCTGGGCACCTCCATCACCATCCTTTCGATGCGCTTGGGTCCTTGTCCCGATCACCAATCTCAATGGAATCGATCTCAAGGCACCCCTCCGTGCCGCTCCCTGGTCGTGGCCCGAAGGATTCCGAAGTTCAGACGCTCGATCCAAGGATTTCTAGAACGAAGTTCCTCTCCTGTGCTTCCGGGACGTCAGGACTACGAAGCAACCCAATGCACCCAAGGCACAAGAGAGGGCGACCGGAAGTGCAAGATCTGCTCCTGTTGCAGCGAGGTTTGCGGGACCTATTGAGACAGGCGCTGACGGGTCAGATGTGCCGGCGCTATTGGTGGCCGTCACGGTGATGGTGTAGCGCACGTTGTTTGCCAATCCTGCGATAGTGCACGAAGTGGTTGTCGTCGTACAACTCAACCCACCGGGCGAGGCTGTTGCGGTATAGCTGGCGATGGGCGAACTCCCTGTGTTGATCGGTGGCATCCATGACACAGCTGCGTTCGTTGCGTTCACGCTCACGGCCACCGAAGTCGGCGGCTGTGGGACGACTGGCACTGCCGGTGCTGCCCACGTGTCGTTCTGGTTGTTTCCTCCGTAGAGAACAATCTGGTTGGACGCCAGATCATCAGCCATGGCAAACGTGTCCCGGGCGTTTGGACTTGATGTGCAACTATCCGTGCATCCAGTGTCGACGTTGTCTTGGACCCAGGTCGATCCATCCCAGAGCCACGTGTCGTTGTATTGAGTAAAGTCCAGGAACCCGGCTCCCTCGTCCATGCCGCCAAAGAGGACCAACTCACCGAGTGCTGGGTCATAGGTCATCCCTGCTCCGATTCGAGCTTCAGGACTTGAGGGGCAGAGATTCGGAGTCGGTCTGGATTCGCCACAGCCAGCATTTGTCCCATTGCCATCGGCGAGTTGTGTCCAGGAGGTTCCATTCCAAGACCACGTGTCGTTCAGCCCATTGATCGTACCTTGTGTCATCTCCCCACCGAAGACGATGAGTTGTTGGCTCGCGGCGTCATAGGCCATGACGGCCACATTCCGGCCCGGTGGACTTGAGGTGCAGGTGTTGGTGCAACCAGGGTCGCTGCCGTCAGCAACCTGTGTCCAGGAATAAATTCCGCCTTGCGAAGACAAGATCCAGGTGTCATTCAAATTCGCGGTACCAAATGCCGTGGTTGCTCCTCCGAAGAGCACAAGTTGGCTCGTGGCGGTGTCATACGCCATCTGGGTACCGAGGACTGAAGGTGGACTTGACGTACAGGCGTTGGTGCAGCCTGGGTCGCTGCTGTCGGCAATCTGCGTCCACGAATACGTTCCGCTTTGGTAGGTCAGGGCCCATGTGTCGTTAGAACCACCGAGCGCGCCACCGAAAAGGATGAGCGCTCCGGTGGCTGGATCGTAGGCAAAGCCTGGTGTGCTGCGGCCCGGTGGACTGTCAGCGCATGTAGGAGAGCACCCTGGAGTTCCGACGACTTGCGACCACGAGGTCCCGTTCCATGCCCACGTACTATTCCCCGGTGCTGCGTATGCCGCACCAAAAAGTACAAGTTGGCCGCTTGCAGGGTCGTAGGCCATCACACCGTTACCGGCTGGCGGTGCGTTGACGCAGTCGCTGAGGCAACCTGATGGAGAGGCATCAACCTGGGCCCAAGCAATTGAACCTGCAGTGCTTGTCGCACCGGCACTCATGGCGGGCAAGAAGATGCCTACGAGTGCGCACAGCGCGGCTCCAAGAACACTTGCGCGGAATCTTTTCACTGCTGAACTCCCATCCTTTCTCGAACGGTAGCACTGAATCGCACTGGGTTTGATGGAGACTCTCAGCTTGTGAGTTCGACCAGCGAGGTTTCGCTGACGGTTGCATCGTAGATTGCCTCGAACTCGACTGGCGGAACGTCGTCGAGATAGCTGTGCA
>Ga0164296_1000955_pt1 | contig 32372 bp, 55 predicted proteins | sample GEODES057metaG_FD_113533 | JGI IMG/M metagenome (GOLD analysis project Ga0164296, IMG submission 113533) | Dystrophic lake water microbial communities from Trout Bog Lake, Wisconsin, USA - GEODES057 metaG | ecosystem: Environmental > Aquatic > Freshwater > Lake | place: USA: Trout Bog Lake...
AATACTACTACAGGATGTTTAGCAGCCATTTCTTCACTTGGCAAGTCAATTGGAGGTGCCCAATCCATCAAGCCTAAATCTTTATTGTAAAACGGAATACCACGGATATCTGTTGGGTCCATTTGTCCTAGGCGCAAGTCAATCATCGCACCACCTAATTCTTTAGTGATACTTTCTACTAATTCTGACTTACCAATACCTGGAGGACCCCAAAGGAACACTGGGCGTTTTTTGTTAAAGCATTGTAGTAATGCTACACGTGCTTCTTCTGAGGTTACTGTACGATTTTCTGTTGCCATTTTTGCCCCTATCTCTAATTAAATTAACTTACTAACAAAAAAACAATTGTACTATCAAATTTCACTTTTGTCAACTACTTTATGCAGGTGCAAACATTCTAGCACCTTCAGCCATAAACTTTCTATAATCTTCACGCATAGTTTGTGGAAACAAGCCTAATTCTGTGCCCATTTTATCTAAGCCAACTAACAAATCACCGTTACCTTCGAACCGTGCTTGTTCGATTAAATCAGGTAAATTATTAAACATTTATTGCTCCTGTGTTGTTAGTGTATGTGTAACATTATACACTCAAACTAACCAAAAGTCAAGCACTAAAGGCTCTGATTGTCTAGATATTGTTGTAGATTGTTTGCGTGTAGGGCTAACATCATAGCGTCACGCTCGCTGACGATGTGTATGGTCTTGCGGTTTTGTACGTAGTAAGGTTCTTTGAACCAACGTTCAAGTTGTAAAAAGGTCTTGGGTTTTATGTCGTGTATTAATTCAAACTTATGGAACTTAACATGTTTGCGTATGGTTAAGTATGCCTTTTGCGTTAGTCTAAGACTGTTATGATTGGTTGGATTATACCACCAACTACTAGGACTTACAGATAATGGCGCTAACTCGTAATACTTAGCATGCCATTCTCCTTGCGGGGTTCCGTCACGTTTGGACATGATTTAGGGATAAATCTGATCGCCAGCTTTGAGTAAAACTACTGTAAATTTGTCTGATTTAAATAAGGTATTAAGTTTCTTAGCTAGATTAATAGCATGCCCTGGATTACTAAATGATACTTTTTTATATTTAGGTCCTGGATAGGCTACTAGCATGTTCTGTGTTTTAAGGTTAATAGGTTGGTTATCATAAAACACCGCCCAGATGCCTTCAGAGTTAAGAATCTGATCACTCTTATAGTTTGATTTATTGACGTGCTCTAACAGCACTGTTGGTTTAGGTCTTGACATAATATATGTGTTCTCCTAATATATTTATGCCAATTAACTACGTAGATAATGTTTACTTTCAATCCATTTGGTTATTATTTCCAATGGGATGTTGTATTTTTGTAGTTGCATTGCTGTTATAGCTGTTTTATCCATACTAGTTATTCGTCGATGATGTTTCCAAACAGCTGATTTGTAACGGTCAAAATTCTCAACTACTTGCAATACATTTTGAATAGTATCAGTATCCCATATACCTCCGCTGGGCATGAACGCTTCTTCACTAAATTTTATAGTAGGAGTCGCATCTATTTTATACGTATAATAATAGTAACTAGCAATTTCACTGGATGGATAAAATTCAGTCCAATCAGATAAATTATCAGTATATTTTTTGATAACATACGACCAATATCTACCCAATTGCTCTACATTCCAAATCCAAGGAGTTATATTTAAAATAGCATTAAATTTATAATCAGTTAGCCCCATTGCAAGATGAACGTTGGGATAAAATTCATCGAAAAAGTTTGATATTTGTGTAATACAATAATTGTTAGCGTGTTTAAAATAACTTTCATCTATCGGTTTTAATAAAAAGTCTTTGCAGTCGAATACTATGACATCTTGTACTGTATTATCTAAACTGTAAATAATTTTATTTAATTGTTGCAGATCAGAGCCGCCAAGATTAGGCATAATAAGACTGGGGATTAAGTTTATGATCCAGTCATTGGAGAATGTTGATTCTATTAAATTTAACACACGATCTTTGATATTGCCCTGATAAATTATTGTAATATGTCTGCGCCCTTGCCAATTTTTATTCAAACAATAAATCATTAATTCAAATTGGGGTAAATCTTGGTCGTAGACTACAACCAACAACTTACTAGTCATTAAAATCCGCCACCTTTTACTTGAACACTAATAATCTCAGGTTCAGTTGAGTTAACTTCAGTAAGTGCTTGAATTTGTGTTAACAAGTCAAATATATCCGCTTGTAGTTGACGTGCTTCTGCGGCACTTAGTACTAGATCACGAGCATTAGTTTGATTTAAAACCTTAACGCGATCGTTAAATTTCCTCAGATGCAGGCTTAATAGTTGTTCCATGTAAGGCTCCGTTGGCAATGCGTAAACGCTCTTGCATTTCTTCAAATGTATCGTAAGGACCCGCGTAAGGATAACGATTTAATGTAATTAGTTTTGGGCAATATGATTTGACCCACCCATTGTTAAATTTAACAATATAGTAACCTGCACTAAAGAAACTTTTACTTTTAGCACTTTTGGTAAAGATGGGCAACTTATGACGAACATCCCAAAGAACATTGTGTGGCTTATGTTCACACGGATAATCATAGACTGTATATGGTTGTGTAAACGCACGCTTAGGTGGTGCCTTTTCTACTATGATATTATAGCGATCACTTAGAAGTTTAAGGCTTTTAAACTGTTCACGCTGTTGATCATGCTGATATACTACCCCCGCTGGGTTAGCCATGATGGTACCAATTTTGATACCACCATCCTCTACAATCCAACACTTGTTTTTTACAATTGATTTAGCAAGTAGCGACATAGATAATTCCAATATAAGTTAGATAATGTAGAGCTTGGTCCAGACCAAGTAATATCCAAAATCTTCGATCAGCAGTGGTTAGATGTTTATTTAGCTGTTGTTTGTAGAAGTCTACATGATAGTGTATAAAGAAGTCCACAGCCGCTAGCGCAATAATCTCATTGCCGTTATGGCAGAAGAACACTAGGATTAGGAATGTAAAGCTGGCATGTAGTAAGGCATGATGGATACCACCTGTAGCACCGTAGATACCTTTTTCTTTCAGCATGTACTCGAACTGCATTAAGAAGTCTGCTAGGAAATGCTTAATGCCAAATAGTGCTAATAGAATAAAAACAGTTGATGTCATAGTGTTTCCTTTTTGTTATAACAATCTATACACAATGAGTTAAGACCAGGACCGCCTACATGGGATATAGCCTTGCCACATTCGCAACAATGTATAAATGCCTGTGTATAGATGTATCCACGAATGGGTGGATATATGGCAGTTCCATCGGCATGGTAACCTAATATTTCATCACTCATTAATTTCTAATTCCTTATAAGTTACTTCCTGTGTTTCTGTACGCTTTACAATAACACACGCACCTTCTGCCCAAATAAGTTCTGCTTCAATTTCTTTCTCTAGAACCTTTTGAAACTCTGGACTAGCACGTCTACATGAGTGTGCGGCATCGAGTAAGCCTAGGACCAGCTCGCCCCAACTGTCGTTGCTTAATTCAGCACACTCATTTAAGAACTCTAAACGCTTAGGATCAATCATATTATCTAATGAAAGTGCTACGTGACTTAGGAGTTTCCCACCAATCAATTTGTTTAACAGTAACATCTAATTTAGACATTTTTGCTTCAACTAAGTTTGCCATCCAAGCACTTAAATTTTCACTTGTAGGAACAAAGTCAACTACTAGGAATCCTTCAAAATATTCGTATTCGGGTGTGTTTGGTTCTAATCCATCTAGGTTCAAATGCCAACCTGCTACCACATCTGTGTTAGGAACCATCACAGGTACTAGTTCACGATTGTCCACAATGCTGTCATACAAAGGATCACTCTTATCAATTACAAACTGATGATCAATATATTCATTAATCCATTTCTTTAACCATTCCAAATGACGGAAGTCAGTTACCATGCCAGTACTATCTAAGTTACCTGTATTGCTTTGTAAGAATACCTGCATCTTACCTTCATGTCCATGTAAATGACGGCAAGCACACTTTAAATCTGCCGCATATTCGCCATTTAGTTGTTGTGTCCACACACGATGCCCGTAGCAAAACTCGAAGGTCTTATCAATTATCCATGCCATATTTCTTTTCCTTTATCTATATTACTATTATATTTAGGTTTTTGTTTAAAGTCAAGCATATTTTAGCACAAACGCTAAGTAGTCATTTTCGCTAGGAAAAACAATATCTACATCTCCGCCATTGTATAAACTTTCACCATCAATGTGTGGAACAAACCGAACATTACATAGCTCTTCCCACATTTTTATTCTGTATTCATGAGGACAGTTTGGGTACTGTTCGAGCAGTTTATTATTAGCGTTTTGGATCACAGTACGTATTTTTTCAGCATCAATCCGATACTCTGTCCCCGTCTCAATGTTAAACATTCTTAGCATCCTCAACTAAGTATTCCATCTTGCGTTGACGATCAATTAACTTAAAGAAAAGTGCTAGAGTATTGGCCGCATCAACGTCTGCTCTGTGTGCTGTGCCCTTAAAGTGTAGTTTGAACGCACCCATAGCACTTGCTAATCCTCCACTGGGTTTTTTGTTCTTAGCAAACATTAGTAGAGTATAGAAGGTTTTAGTATCAATCCAACGACGCCCAAAGTGAGGAAAGTCTACACACTTGTTACTGAACTCACTGAGTAGTTCGACACTATCCCCGCCACCCCAAGTAACGGGATTAACAAAACAATTATGTTCTTTAATTAGAGCACCTAGCTCACGGGCCACAGTTTCGTGACTAACACTGTTAGCACGTATGTCACTGTCTGTAATACCAGTTAGACCAATGATAAAGTCGCTGATTGGTTCGTTTGGATCAATATACCATTTCTTAGTCAAATAGTTTTCAAAACGATCATCTGCCTTGCCGATGGCAATACCAACCTGAATGATCTTACCACTCGGTTGGTTTAGTTCTAGATCTAATGCTAGGTACTTCTGATTTTTATCTATCAATTATATTCCAAAACTGGCAGGATCTGCCCAAAAGAATCCCAAACACATTGCATACACACTAACTTTAAGTATTAACCAAATAAATTTTAAAATAGCAAAATGGTGGTAAGCATCAAACATTAAGAATGTTGTGACTATAAACCAACCAAGAGTATTACCTTCAAGACTATCTCCGCCACTATTTGAGCGACTGGATCTGGAACCATTGAGTCTATCAATTGCTTCGATTTGACGACATGTAGGACAAATCATCGGAGCACCGGGAGGTAAATCACAACGACAATTAATACATCTGTAAACCATAATTAACTATCTTTCTTAATTTTGTATAACTTGCATTATACACGAAGTTAACCAAAATGTCAACTATTTCGTAGATGAAACATAGTAGATTCTTGGGCTGGATATTGTGCCTTTAACCATTCGCTGATACTAGCAGCATTGTCGCTTAGTTTAACTAAGTCGTATTTGCCACAGAATTTAAGGAAATATGCACCAACATTTGGGTTATTTTTAGCCTGAGCATTAGTTTTAATTGTTTCAAAGATTTGATCTTTAATATCTTCTGGCTGCGCACTTAAATCTACTAGTGTGCGGTTACGTTCATAATCATCTAATACACGATGTTCTAGACCATTATGGTCAGTCCATCTTTGCAGCATTAAGTTATTCCAGTTATAACCCTTTTTATCTTTGTCACTAAATGCTTCTTCAAGTCCGACCTTATTCTTGGTGCCCTTAGTGCGAACACCTGGATAAGCACTAAAAATATTATCAGTAGGGTCACCACGCATACACTTTTCAAAAAGGATAAACTTTGGGTCGGGTATTTTCTTAGGTTCTTTAGTTTTTTTATCGACGACTGCATTACCTTTCTTGTCAAATATGCCTTTAATAGTGTGTAGTTCATCTGCTACACCATTGTATTGTACTACATTTTCTGCCAACAATTGGTGGAAGTCTGTATCACTACTGATAATAGTGTGATGATCATTTGGATGTGTTTGAATAAATCCAGCAATTAAATCGTCGGCTTCTAGATTGGGATGTTGTAGTACAGTACAGTTAGTCTTTTCAGCAATAAAGACTTTAAGGGCATCAAATGCTTCCCAGAATAATTGATCTTCTTCAGCTTCTTTTTCTGTAAGAGCTGCACGTGCTACGGCACGATTAGCTTTATATGGTGTGTAGTAATCTTTGCGCCAGCTACGACCTTCTAAACAGAATACCACATGATCGGCCTTTTGATCACGCCATGATTTATTAATGCTGGCTAAGGTAACATGAATAGCGAAACCTAGTTTATCCCAAGTGTCGCTTTGTCTATGTGCGCTGTGTCTAGCACGGAAAAATGTGTTTGCTGTATCTACAAGTAAGTATCTCATGTAAACATTATACTTTCAAATTGATTAAATGTCAACTGAATTCTGCTTTCCCGCCGCCTATGTCTCGACGTTGTATTGGTTGATTGCGTTTATCTGGATCTGCTTGCTCTTGAGCGTATGTTTCCATCACTACATGACGGCAAACATCTTGGAACCAATTATCTACAATATCTTGATCTGTTTTGCCTTGGTATCCTGATTTAATTAACCTTGCTACAAAAATATCATTCCAATCCAATTCAAATGCACCTGCGCCTGGATTATCTTGATCTAATTCAATGCCAAGGACATTCACCCAAGGCTCGCCTGCTGCTGTGGCTTTTGCTTTTGGGCCTTCTTCCTCTTTAGCTTTCTTAGCTTCTTCAGCTAGTTTAGCTTCTTTCTTAGCTTTAGCTTCTGCACGTTTAGCAGCCTTGCGTTCTTTTTCAATTGCTTCAGCTTCTGCCGCTAGTTGTGATTGTCGGCGTGCTTCTGCTGCTAGTTCCTCACGACGTGCTTTACCTGTTAGTTTATCAAATAAACCCATAATTTAATCCTTAAGTGAATCTACTAGGTCCAACTGTTCCCAAGGTAAATGATCTTTACCAAAGTGTCCGTAGTTAGTAGTACTACTGTATATTGGACGGAACAGCTCAAATCTATTTATAATGCCACGCGGTGTTAGGTCAATATTCTTATTGATCCAAGCAGTTAACCACGCATCATCACTGTGGTCATTGGTATTAACGTACACGCTCATTGGCTGTTCTACACCAATAGCATAGCTAATCTGTACAGTTGCCTGCTTGGCATGTCCGCTAGCTACAATGTTCTTAGCAAGGTAGCGAGCCATGTAAGCTGCTGAACGGTCAACTTTTGTCGGATCCTTACCACTAAAAGCACCGCCACCGTGAGGGCAACTACCACCGTACGTGTCAACGATAATTTTTCGCCCTGTAAGTCCTGTATCACCATCGGGACCACCAATGACAAAACGGCCAGTAGGATTGATAAGAAACTCAGTATCAGCATCAATTAACTCCGCGGGTATTACCCCTTCGATATATTCTTTAACTACTCTGCGTACATCCTCGATGTCAGGTGTTGCGCTATGTTGTGTACTACATACAATTTTAGCAATACGCTTAATAGTGCCATCATCGTTGTATTCAACGGTTACTTGACTTTTAGCATCTGGTCCCAACCAAGACTGTCCACCTTTACGTTGACGTGCTAGTTCTTTGACAATTTCATGACTGTAGTAAATTGCTGGAGGCATGTAGTTGGGAGTTTCATTGCTAGCATAGCCAAACATCAGGCCTTGATCACCTGCGCCAAAATTGTCAGTACCAAGAGCAATATCAGCACTCTGGCCATGTAATAGGTTAGTAATTTCAACGGTCCTCCAATCAAATCCGGATTGTTCGTAGCCGATGTTCTTGATAACCTTGCGTACTGTACTTTCGACTTCTTCTGGGTGTAGGATGACATTTTTGTATTCTCCAGCTAGAATTACACGGTTTGTAGTAACTAAAGTTTCGCAAGCACAGCGTACACTTGCGTCTTCACTAGACAGGGCCAAATCTAAAATAGCATCACTGATAGCATCTGCTACCTTATCTGGATGTCCTTCACTAACACTTTCACTTGTAAATAGATAACTCAATTTCTTCCCCAATTAATTTTTAACCAAATTCTTTCATATATATAATGCCATATCATTAGAAAAAAATGAATGGTTAAAGCCTTGCTTAAACCAATCATTAACGCTGTTATTATAGTGGCTGTAATTCTATATAATACAACTTTTGCTAATGTTCTAGAATGTGAATCGCTCATTTGCCCCAACTATTGCCCCAAAGATCAACATGTAATCTAGGACTGTAATAATAACCACGACGCATAGCTTCATCAGCTACATTAAATTTATTACCATCATAAACGCTAACAACCCCGCCTACTGGCATAATGTATACAACTCCTTCAAATCCTTCACTGCGATATTCTGATACAGCATCTTCAACTTCATCAAAGTCTTCTGGGGTCTCAACTACAAACTTCAAATAAGTCCGGCCTACCTGTTGATAGCTAGCTACAATTTCTGGCTTAATAGCATCTTCCCACTTCTCGCCGCTCGGACTTAGTTTAGCACTAACACTAAATGTAATTTCACGCTGTGTGATACTTGGAATACCTACCCAGTTTTGTAAGTATTCCACAAAGTCTGGATGTAGCTCTTGAGTACCGTTAGTTTCGAATGTGATGTTTTTCAAATCACGCATTTCAATTGCTTCTAACAGCTCTGGATATACTTTTTGCCAACCCAATAATGGCTCGCCACCTGTGATAACAAGATGTACATCATTGCCATTGTCTTGAGCCCAGCGACCATTTGGAGTTAGGGCTAACATCCGTTCAACGACCTTAGATGTTTCTTGGGTTGGACTTAAACTTTTAAACTTAGGATGCCATGACGCATAGCTGTCACAGCCTGTGTTGACTAAAGGCAAGTCTTCGTATTTGTTATATAACTCAACAGTTTTAGCAACTTCGTCAGCTTCCGTTGAACATTCACCTCTAGGCATACCAAATGATGAGCAAGTGAAATTACATCCAAAAGTTCTTAGAAATACGCTAGGTACACCAACAAATCTACCCTCGCCTTGAGCACTATAAAATATTTCACTTACTTTTAGTTTCATATAAATTTGACCATTTCTTTAATTTTTCAACTTTGTTTAATTTAGCTGTATGTAGATTATTTAGGTTGATAACACCTTGCTCAACTAAAATATCTACAAGGGCAAGCATGTCACCAACTTCTAACTCTAAATTGGCTCGCTGTGTTAGTCCTGATTTATGTTGATTGTCTAATCCAAATCTATAACACTTGCTTACTGCTTGAATAACTTCTGCACACTCTTCTTGAAGAATAACCAATGCTTCACGATTCTTTTCGTTCATTGACAATCCATTCTATATAGGTATTCTGTACGTTCATACGCATCCATATAGTTTAACACGGAACTACTAGTCTTGTCAATCTTAACATTCCCAAGGGTAGACAATCCAAACGTCTCGTTCTGCTTTGTTAATTTCTGTTCCACAATAGTTAACCTTTCTACTAAACTCACTACTCAAATTATCAATACACACCGCAAAGCGCACATTGTTACCCCAAACAGTTTCCCACCATGGATCAGTTGGAAAACATGAACTTTGCCAATCTTGAATGATCCAATCTAAGGTACTACCTGTATCGTTAATATCATCAACGATTAATATATTTTTTTTGTTTTTTGGTAACCATTCACCATCTGGTTGCGGATTATAACCAAACGCATCTTCACTCATCCATAGGTTGCTTTCTGTATTGGCATGATCACGTAGTTTAACTTCTAAGGTGTGCATAGGAATGTCTAACATATTACTCATAATAACTGCTGGCACTAGTCCGCCGCGAGTTAGGCCTACAATGTAATCAGGACGCCAATTGTCCTTGTACATCTGTAGTGCGATTTTAGTTACCCATTCTTGTATTTGGGCATAACTATAGTATACTTTTTCAGTCATTGTGTAGTTCCTTTATGTATTCTACTTCTTTCATATTATGACCAACAACCAAGTCAGTCCATCTCATTAGCATCATCAGTGCTACACCAGCATCTTCGCCTCTAAATCTAATTAGGAATTCTGGATTACCTGCTGACTTGTGACTTGATCGCCCAACACCATAGCGTAGTATTGGAGTTTTAGTAACTCGACCTTTAGCGTCATAGTATTCACCGTACGATATCAAGCCACCAATTTCCTGCCACCAAGCTAGAAAATCTTCAGGCATATCGTGTACTATGACTGTTATTTCATAGTTAATAGTACAGCCTGGCGGCAGTCTGATCAACGTAGATATTCCATAGTGACAATCTTACCTAGTGATTCTACTAGATCGTCGTTGTCACTGATTACATAGCGACCAATAGCTTCGGTATCACGCTTTTCATCATAGCGATTAGTTTCAACAATCATACCACCGTTAGCACCAAACACTTTAAAACTGATAACACTCTTGTCGTCATAGTTGTGTTCTACTCTGCGCATACCTTTACTGCTTGGTGCTATACCTGTTCTTCCATTTCGACTAAGTCTTGGACTTTCTTCTAGCATAATACTTTGATTTTCATCACGACTGCGAGCACGATTGTAACAACGTTGGATCCAACTATCAAACCATTTCATCGCCACGGTCCTTTTTCTCGTTTAAGAATTCATCTAGAGCAATTGCTTCTTGTATTTTAGCCCACTGCTCTGGAGTATAACTGTGACTACCATCGCAATCACCACTACGACTGCGACCACAACCACATGTGCCAAAACTACCACTTTCTGTTACTCTTACCTGCATGATTTATCCTTTGTATGCTCTAACGCTTCTAATTTTATTACCCACAAACTCAATTATATCTACAACTAATAATATTGTAGTTGCACCATCGGTATCATATACTTCAATTGAAATCTCAGCTACTACAGTGTTAGCGTCTTGATGTAATACCAACGGAGTAACTGTGATAGATTCTACACTGTCAAATATATGTTTATTTGCACTTAACACAGATGACTTGCCAGAAGCAGACATTTCCCAATCACGTAGACTAACATGATCATCAAACATCCCAGCAAGTTTATCTAGGTCTTTGTTTGAAAATGCTGTGAAGTATTCCAAACATAACTGTTTTAAATCCATTATTTCTTTTCCTTTATATCTCTAAGTGTATTAGCGCGATGACGCCAAAATTTAACATCTTCTAACAGACTTTCGCTTAAATTGCGATAACGAACAAGATCTTTACGTACTTCTTCATCTATTTGTTCGTAGGCCTTTTGGCGATCCTTGGCCTTACGATCATTGTAGATGTTAAGTCCAAAAAATATTCCAAATACCAGTCCTACACCAAACCATACTACGTCAGCGCCTATCATCTTGGAGCAAACTCCTGTTGAAGTTTAATGTTGTCAAAGAATTCTTTCTTAGTATTTGGATCGTCCTTAAACGCACCTGTAAGTACAGTTGTCTGCGTTAAACTGCTATGTGCCATAATACCACGATTCTCACAACAACCATGGGTGGCTTGTATGTATACTGCTACGTTATCTGATCCAGTCGCCTTAGCAATTTCTCTCGTGATATCATTTGCAAGCTCTTCTTGTAAAGTACCACGGCGAGCACACCATTGAGCAATTCTAGTGTATTTAGATAGACCGATAAGTTTGTTAGCGGCAATAATTCCAATGTAAGCGACTCCTGCGACAGGCTGATGGTGGTGTGAGCACATACTACGTAACTCGCTACGAACCACAAGCATACCTTCGTATCTATCCGCGCTATCATTTGGAAAAGCTGTTGCGTCTGGTGCTGGTTCATATCTGCCTGCCATAATTTCATTAAAGTACATTTTAGCCAATCTGCGTGCTGTGCCGTGACTGTTAGGATCTGTTTCGCGATCAATTAACAGCGTATCTAACACTTGTTCAAAAGCTAGAGTTGCTTCGTCGATTAGGAGTTTTTTACTTTCTTCTGTGATGTATTCTGAGATGTTATCACCTGCCCAGAAACGTTTGTTGTCTTTCTTTAAGTTAGTACGAATGATTTCGCTAACAGGTTTTATAGGACTGTAGTTTGTTACCATTTATTACTCCGATGTTGAGCCAGTGGATTGGCAATTGATAAGTTAGTATAACATGATTATTTAGGTCATGTCAATGGTTTCGTGTTTTAATTTGCCAAATTGGATAATGTTAAATTGCTCTTTAGAAATATTGTCTTTTATGGTATTATTTAAAGTAATCCCTAGTCTAGGCGCCATATACTGTTCAACAAAATCCCACTGGGTCAACGGTAAAGGATGTGTATCATTTTCACAATAAATGTGTTTTACTCCTATTCGTTGTTTTTTATTATCCATAAATTCGTCCATCGAATCTTCTAATCTATAATCATTGGATATAGAATATTTGTTATATATTTTAGATATCTCAGGATCAACAGTTGCTTCGCATTCGCCTAGTAAAAATGGAAATGCTGCAAAGTTGTAAATTTGATAGTTATTAACCCTGCTATGTTGATCTAATAATAAGGAATAGTCCATAGTAGTCTGGAATCGTTCTACTCTATGATAATGATTAACAAAAAATTGTTTATTTGCGTACGGTATGGCACCAGTATGAACCCAATGGTTATTGGGTACACCGTGCATAAACCATTCCTTGTCCTGATAAAAAGACCAACGATCAAAACTAGTCCATAACATTACTACTACATCATTTGGCTCTACAATGTCAATAATTCTACGGACATTAGACGCATTATCGGAACCGCCTAAGCCAACATTAATGTACGATGGGAAGTGATATCCTAAAATGTCGGCCCAAGTAGTCCAACAATGTCTGGTAAAACTGCATCCTGCTGTGATTAATTTCATTTAATTACCCTAACACATTTTTTTATGCCATTTATTGTATCGAAATTCCGGAGTCCAACCGTCGTCTAAGATACAATATGGTTGTTTTGCAAATATACGACTGTCCCAATGGGTTGCCCAGTCTTTTGCATCTTCGCTGATTTGTAAAGTTTGTTTTAAGCCGGGCAAGATGATGTCAGTAGCATATTTTAAGTGTTGACTTGGCGAAGGATGATGATCTATCATGCCAGGATGCTTATCATCCTTAAGCTTCATGTGTATGGGTTTAGGATTTTTATATTGATCTATACCATAGAGGTATTCGGTCATGCTTGTAGGATAAATTTTTTCGTAGTATTTACTATAAACACCGAAGATATCACGATAACTTTCATCTGCAAATATTACATTATATTGATCTAATCGATCCATTGGAACCATTGACGTAAACAAATATTCACAGCCGGTGGTATCTAATAGATGACTAGCCCCGGCTATTACACTAGAGGTTTTTAATAATGCGCCACGAAGATCAAACCATTTTCTAACCCAATCTTGCGGGTATATGGTTTGAGTAGACATATTGCCAGCACTGCGCCATTTGCCTTCTAAGTAACGATCTTCCCTAGAAAAGTTAGTCCAGCAAATAATTACTAAATCATCTTTGTTAATATTATACCTAGCATGCGCTTCAGTTAATCGATGAAACATAAATTCATTTCCAGCACCGCACATGGCTAGATTATAAAAATTGTCGCCGAACTCTTGTCCAATTATATCGGCCCATGTAGGCCAATAGTAACTAGTAAAACTGCAGCCAAAGGCAAAAAATCTTCTATACATATTGATATTCAAAAAAAGGTTTTTTAATGGTTCTGTAAATATTGTGTTTAAATCTACACTGTATTTCTGGATGGATAAATGTTGTATTTGCTGAACTATCACTAGGAGTATAACCATCTGTAAATAGATCAATATATTGTGTATTAGTATTGTTTAGTGCTTGCTTAATTAAAAATCCATCGTATGGTTTTTCTAGAGTTTTTATATGATCACCATATAAAATTTTTAACTCAGCAACAAACTCGTACTTGTCTTGGTGGCTAGCATCAAAAATTAGTATGCCGCTTTCAACATGATCTTCATTTCTCCAATCAGTTATACCTTTTTCAATTTGACAGGCTATAAATTTATTATCTAGTAGGTCGGGTATAAAATTGTTAAAATCAGTAAATGGCTTAAATTCACAATCTCCATCTAACCACACAATGTATCCCTCGGAATATTTTTCTAATATGTCTAAGATTACAAACGCTTTATGACTAAACTTAATTCCTAATTGTTTATACCCATTTTGACTAACTGTGTCTGACAGGTAAAAATCATCAGCCCATACTTTGTGTTGTGGTATGCTAGCATTAAAGTCTACTACTGTTATTCTGTTACTAGGTGCAATAAAGTCAAAATCTGTATAGACTATAGCGGTAACATTTTGTGTATTGGAAATAAACCCGTCTACCCAAGTTTTACCGTAGGCCTCATATCCCTCTTTAGAGAATGTAGTAATAAAAATAGTGTGTTTCATTTAATAATAATTTTACGTAGATCCGGATACTCTTTGTATTTAGGTTCTTGATCTGCAAATGGTAATTTTTCTAGGGCCTTAACAGCTTCTTCTATAGTTGGACGATAGTGATACCCGACTTCGAAAATCTTTTGATCTTGCCAAGGTAATATATTCAAATCACGCCCGTCGCTACGTTGACGTATTAGTTTTTGATATGCTTGAGTATCATCTAATAGAATAGCGCCTCCTCGACCTATGTCCAGGGGTTTATCATAGCCGAAGCTTAAACACTGCATCTGTCCTGAGCGATACATGCCCATTCGAAGTAGACGTGCGCTATCCCAAATACGTGTACCTTTTAGTTGGTATTCACCAGTCCATGTTTCATCTAGTAGATCATAGCTAATATCTAGCTTGTGTAAGGTCATGGGCACGCTCAGATATGTATAAGCAGTGAGTTGGCAATGATGAATATGATCATAGCGTAGGCATAGCTCTAAGGCATGGGTACAGCAATCAGTCATGACTACATAAGGTGCGCCAGTAAGCTGACCTAATGCCTGTTCAAACTTGTATATTGGATCAAATGCGTTCATACCCAATGTTTTTTTACCTGTATTAATTCTAAATTATTGCTTGGTTTTTGTCTACTAGTAAACAACAACAATGATGGATCTATAATAGGATCATCTAATAGTTCGTTGTGTCGCCATTCGATGAAGTGTTTGCTAGTATAATCATTGATTGTATATGGAGTTACTCTGTCAGATATATACACCTGATCTCCAAATCCTCTGGGCCCTGGTGTCCAATACTGTTGAACTATTTCATCTTTATTAGTAATGTATTCATCAAATAAGTAACTATAGTCGCCATTCCAAAACATAACACTACTATTAATTTTATTATTTGGTTCTCTAACCATTAAGAATTGATCTTGAGGCAACAATAATATATCATCGGTGATGTTCTTGCAGATTACTATATCTAGGTCTAGATATAAGGTTGGCCCTTGCAAAATATCTTTACGAAATAATTCTATTTTATTCCAAAAAATATCAGAATTAGTTATTAACGGTATTGTATTGTAATCTGTAGATATGTTTGATAAACACACAAACTCAAATGGTATGTTTAAATTTTTACTAATTCCGCGATATAATTTGTCAACCCATTCACTTGAATATTTCGGACCGCGTGGATTATCTTGAACATTTAATACACATGCTACATTAATCTTGTTCACTTAAGTGATCTCTTTTGACTTCTCTGACCGGACATTCAAGTAGTTCTGCTATTTTATTCTTTACACCAATTCGTTTGTTGTTCCAATCTCTGATTAAAATGGCTCTACGTCCAATTTCTGCCAGATCTAATTCTAATTCTTTACCAGATTTTAGTTCTTTCTCTAGTTCCCAAATAGTATTATGAATTTCTTTTAACTCATCAAATAAAGTTCGAACAGAATTTAACTCGGATTGACTTACTTGATCTTTATACCATTTTAATTCATCTGAATTGGATTGGGTGCGTTCCCATTTTACTTCAGCAATAGCTAATCTATCAAAGAACTCAATCACTGGGAATTTCATATGTATTATCCTTAATTAATTGTTTTAATGCTTGTACTAAATCGTTTTTATGTGGATCAAACTTCCCAGAGTAAAAATTATCAATATTACGTTGTCTGCGATTGTGTAAAGCTATATTAATACTTAGTAGATCCTTTGATAATAGATCTTTAATCAGAGTGTGTAATTTGTTAAACCTAGTTTCAAAATCTAACTCGCAATCGTAGTAACTATGATCAATCACATCGTCATATACATCAACCCCTTGCTTGCGCAACCGATCTATATAAAATGGATTTGCTAGGGCTACAAACATTTGTCCTGATAAAATAGGTTTCCAGATCTTTTCGGTTTGATGTATACGATTGATAATCGTAGTTTCGGGTACAATATTAATGTATGCATCAGTAAACGCAGGATGACTTACATCTGTGCCGACATTGACCCAATTTGGCAATCCTTCGGACTCTGCAATTTGATGCCTAGTGGGTAAAGTTACATTAACAATTTCCCACCATTGTTTATAGCAATCATCTAATTGATAATCTTCGTTAATCCGATGATCTAGATTACCCCCAAAAATTTGATTTATAACTTTATTAGAAGAATATTCTTGCATTTTAAAATAATTTAAAACTCTATGAGGTCTAGGATTTCCGTGCAGACAAGATATACTATAAGATTTTTGATCAACAAGCGGTGGAATAACTACTTTTTCTATAGGGGTTAATGTATAATTAAACCCGTGTACAACCTTCTCGTGATACCAATAAGGGTGGTGTATTAGTTTAGGTCTTGTTAGATGATTTTCATAGATGTGTGTTAATATTAAAAAATTTACATTAGCACGTTCTAATTCATCATACAAAGAGCCTATAAAATTATCAGTGCCCCAATTTTCTAAGCAACAATTAATAAGCACAGCGGATTCTTTTGCCAGGGAATTAATTTTATTGATATCCCATCGCCATTGTTCATTGAGTAATGTCAGTGGATTTTCGATATATGTTACAGGCAGCCGTTGGGCTAATAGGTACATAAACATTATTTGATATTTTCTAAATGGGAATTTATAAATTAATATAACATGATTATTTAGGCGGTGTCAAATATTATTTGACATTTTCTGATATTCTGAAAATATAGATGTCATAGGTATAGTGTTTCAATTTGGGTTGGGTTATTTAAGATATTTTGTATTTCAATATTACTTTTGTTTGGTCTACAAGGTTGACAGAATGACACATTAGTTTTGTTATAAATTTCATTGTGACGAGCATTTAGCCACAGGTCTCTAAAGTCATCCTTGTCCCATGCTCCTAAAGCATATTGCGGATTACCTTTATTTTCACAGCATACGTAGATTTTACCGTCTGCACAAAATACAGGAAACTGAAACATTTGATGGCATTTTTTATAGTTTCTAGGTAGAGTCTTGTTAATATTAACCCAATGTGGTATTTGGTATTTCTTACTTAACTCTTCTAGCATTGTAAGTGTTTGCGCTGTAATAGGATGTGCTTGCCCGTTGACTATCACAGGTCTAAAGTATAATCCTCTACCTTTAACTGAGCTAACTAGTCTGAATAAATCATCCATTGCCTGCAGATTGTCGTTTAAGGGATTAATCAAACACTTAAAATCAACATTGACTCCGATCTCTATTAGATTCTTTGCATTGTCGATAACACGGCTGAATAAACTTTTAGCTGTTAAACTATGTCTGATTTCTTCATAAAGATCTTCGGTACCTGCATCAATATCAATGCCAATCCACGCAATTTTTTTTAGTTTTTCTATTACAATACTGTCTAATAACTTGTCTAAGTGACTACCGTTCGATGTAATAGCAGTTAAGAATCCTAGATCTATTGTGTATTCGATTACATTTTCAAACCCTGTTAGTATACTAGGTTCACCGCCACCTGGATAGGTGATTGTGTGGGTAGTGCCGTAACTGTTTGGGCTATGTGTTCGCCACCCTGCAAGTTTATCTAATAGTATAATGTATTCGTTATATTTCTTTTGGACCGGTTGCTCTTTTCTAAACTCAGCTGAATTGCAATAATAACAATCTTGATTACATACATTAGTTAGATCAATATCCACTTGCGCAGGTAATAAGATCATCGAATCTTTGTTTTTCATCCAATGCACTACTTCAGCATATTGATACATTATATTATTTAATGTTTTCTAATAGATTGGTAGCACTAAAGAAATAGTGATGTAAGCCTCGAGCCTGTTGCGGAACATATCTAGCATATTCATCATAGTTAGACATAAACTCACGAATGTGTGCTATCAGCTCTTGCTTGTGATGTAGGTAATTGCTGTAACTTTCTGTCCACTCGCTAGGATAACGCCATATCTCAGCATACATTTCCGTGTATGACAAACGATCAGGAACCATTGGAATAGCATCAGTTAAGGCACCTTCATACATGCTAATACCTAGAGTTTCTTGTAGGTTAGCACTAAACACCATCTTAGCTTCGCCTAGTAAGGTATGATAACCTTCTTTACTAAGTCCTAGCTCTTGACAAACAATCCATTCATATTCGGGCATTGCTTGAGCAAGATCTTTAAAGATTTCTACCTGCTTCTCTGGTGCTATACGATGCGGGAATAAGATTAGGTCACGCTTTGCGGTCTTATAAGGCGTAATAGTCTCTGGCATATATTCCATAGGCCAACCTGTGCGTACAACTTTACCTGAACGTTTTTCTATAGTCTTCCAAAACTCAGTTGCTGAGTCCTTGCCAAATGTTTTAGCAAACAAATCAATATGAAAGTCCGTGGCAAAGTAGTTGTGATCAATAGCATGATAGAAACTTTGTTCAGCATGTCTAACCCAAGCCGCATCACCAATAAGGCGTCCTAAGAAGTCCTGTGGATCATAACTGCCAGCGTGCCAAAGTGCGTGTATAGTTACTTTAATACCCAGTAGTTCAGACATATACTTAAGATTAATAATCCCAGGGTGCCAAGCATCAGTAAATATGAAGTGGTCCCCCGACTTAACCCTGCCCTCAGTGAAGAGTCTTCCCATTCGCTCCACTTGACTAGCCTTGTAGATATTAGTACCACCAAAATTAAGGAAAGCACCAGGAGTTGTGGCACTAGGTATATCAGTCGGGCCCGCGATAACATAGACTTCATGGCCATGCTCCTCAAGTAACTTAGGTACATGAGTCTTCCACTGACCCGTGTACCTAGTTTCAACTGCTTCTAGATCAACTAGATATACAGTCATTAGCGTGGATTCCGACCTTGATAACCGCTAGGCTGGCCGTTGCGTTGTTGCCATTGTTGGCGTTTCTTGCGGCGTTCTTGCCACTCACGATACTCTACTGACTTGTAAAGATCAGCTTCGTCGAACTTGATCATACGGAAACGACAGTAGTTCAACCATGCGTCCAAGTCGTTATAGATTTTTGTTACTTCTGGGCTCATACGAAGATACTTCTTAAGCCATACTGGTTGTGATGCCACGATAAATCTCCTTAAATAGTGACAGTTTGGTAAGGTTGGGTTTGGTTATAAAAGATGGTACACCCGTTTTCACCATCTTCACTTACTTCAATGTGAACATCGCGATTGGGATACTTTTGTGCAATCTGCACGTATAGATCATCTGCGATCATCTCGCATGATCTGTAATTTAGTTCTAATACGGAACCTTTACCCACATACAGGCTTTCAAGCCATCGTTTGAACTGGATGAACTCGATGTCCCTGTCATTGTGCCACACATCAATTGACACCCTGAAATGAAAAATGTGGCGGTGAGGATTAGCAAGGAACGATACATCATATTCATCTCCAGTTTTAAGTAATGGGTTAACTGCGGCATCTGGGTAGCAATGAATGCCTTCCTTCTGGAAAGTAACCCAAATCTTTCTCTTAGCTGCAATTAGAATTCTATCTACTAAGTCACGTTCTGCTTGTATCATCGGTCATACTCGAAAAGATTTTGAAAAGTTGATTTACTCATTGATATTACAGTATCCATTCGCCCACTGTCAAGCCTGAAAGCATAACTATTTGAATTATTTACTTGTTCAAGATAGCCAAAAAATCCTTTGTGCGCACAAGTTTTAATTTTATTATTTTTTAATAACTGTGATCTGCTATGTTCGTAGCTGAGTTTAAAGTGTTCTTGAATATGATCTTGATCAAAATCAATAATATCGATAGACTCGATAACATTGATTTCAGGCTTATAACCATTTGTAGTAAATCGTAACTGTTTACATATTTTTTTATAAAACGTAGTGTCAGTCCATTCAGGGGTATTTAAGATATCTTGAATAGTCATCGAGCCTGCTGTCTGCGGACTTGTAGAACGTCGATCTCTTGATTTAACTTCTAGTTCTAGCTCAGGAATATCCACGGATCCTGTCTTATCAACAGGGACTCCGATAGAAATTAATAAGTCTTCAATTGCTCGCCCAGCTAACCCTTCAAACTTAGTAGGCAAATGTTTACCTATAAGTTGTTTTCTTAGCATGTCTAAAAATATATTTTCAGCATTGGATATCATTTGATAATTTCATCCTTTCCGTACTGATCCCAGTCAGTAAAAGTTTCTCTAGTAGTTAATGAATGTAAGGTATGACACCAAACTCCTGGATTACTATATTCAAAGTCCAAGTCGTCTAGCTTAATTGTAGCATTATATCCAAGCTGTGTCAAGTGGGGAATTTTAACTGAAATTTGTGGAATAAATTTACGGTGTCCAATTACAGGCATTTCAAGAACACCTTGTACAACACTGACATCAAAGTCTAAAGTACACCAATAGCCTGCATCTAAACACTGATCGATCATACGTTCCCATGGACGCCATTGATCAGCATCATCTGTAGCTAACTGTGGAAAACTTTGATTAGCACCAAAGTAGATGTGTGTACAACTATTTGCCACAGCAAGAGTTTTGATTGCAATGAAATCTTGTACACCTACTACAAACAATGTTTTCATATCATAGGCAGGAGTCTTTTCAATTTCTACACCTGTGAAGAATTTAACGTTTTCTTTAGTGCCTGTACTATATTCGCGTTTCATTCTACACGGCCATTTTCTTCTGACCACAGCGCATCGTTGCGAGCAAGTTGCTCTGGGGTTAATAAACATTCTATTAGAATAAAACGTTTACTCATATATGGAAGTTTATCTAATTCAGTGGCTAGGGCTACTCTGGCCTGTAGATTAGCCAGACGTTTGCTTTCTAAATATTCTTTATATAATTTAATCATTTAATGAATCCAATTTTTGTTTAGTGTCTTCAAGTTGACGACGTACATGGGCTTTTTCTTGTTTCATTTTGCTCAAACCTGCGTCATCCATATAATGAGTATACCCATCTTTTATCTTTTTGTCAAGTGTTTTGTGAGTTTCTTCTAAGTGTTTAATATGGTGTTCTAAACTAAGTTTGTCCATGTTATTCTCCTAACCCTTCTTCTAAGTTATCTAAATTAGCTTCATCAAACCCACTGTCGTCTACATGATGCTCTTCTTCGTCTACTTCAAACAAGTTATTAAACATAGTACTAGCATTAACAGTTTTCTTACCTGTAGCCCCGCGAGTACCAATAATGCTCATCCAGAACTTACTGTGATCTTCAATAATCTGTTCAGCACTACTACGATCTGGCGCAGCAAAGATTTGATCTACAACGTCACGGAAATAAACACGCTCAAATGTTTCCTGTACTAGCATGTTAGGCACAACGCCTTGGTCATACTGTCTATTAGCTTCTTGTACTGAATTAATATGACTCCAAACATTATGACCCATTTGAATAGCATAACTAAAACTATCCCAGCTGGTCTTACCCTCTTTACCAATCTTGTTCAAATCACCTGGGGCATACTTACAAACATCGTTGATCTGTATACGATTACTAATAGGACTATCTGTAAAGTTGGGGAATATACCATCTTGTAGAACGGCGTCACTGAACTTGCGTGTGTCTTTGGCATACTTCTTATTGTCTACACTAGGTACCATACGATATACCCATTTCTTACGATCTTCAATTTCAGTTTGAATATAGATCTGTCCGTTAGCTGACGCTAGGAATGGACTAGCACAGTCAAAGCTAATAGTAAAATTAGGATTAACATACTTACGAACACTACGTTGAATGTCTGTTAATAAACAAGCCCACTCTAGTTTACTTGTACCCAAAAAGTGCATCCAATCATGAACGCCTTCTTGTAGCAGTCCATCATAACGAATAGCCACTAGACGTTTAAGCACTAGATGTACATCACACATGTTCTGTCCACCCATTGCCCAACCATTAAAGTGACGACCTGGATATTGCGTAGGATCACAGTACTTTTTCATGCGATCATACCAATCATCTGCGTCTGCGTGATTTTCGCCTTGTAGAACGTTCAAGAACTTACAGTTACCATTACGATTATTAATAAACCAATCATTGTTAATGTAAGTACCTTCAACTGCTTCGTCGTAGGTATTGATACCAGTGGCCTTACGTCCTGCTGGACTACGAGCCACCCAAGCTGGGATATCTAAACACATACCATAGTCCATGTATGCGTCCATCCAAGTAAGCACTAGTTCACGTTTCTTTTGTGCTTTGGGACAGTTTGGATCTTTCCAATCACCTTCCCAAACACCCTTACCAATTTGGAAACCACCACTATCACCTAAGATAAACGATTTAGTACGATCTCTATTTCTGACCATGTCTTCTTTGGGACTGTGCTTGTTTACATCTAGTTCAGCGTGGCCTGCTGAATATAAACTCCAGTGATAGGGAAAGTAAGCTTCAGTTGGATTAAGCCAGTTAAGGCCTTCCATACCGTTTTCAAAGTTTGCTGGAATACGGGTTGACTCTACATACAAGTTACCGTTAGCATCCGGAAAACGTTGTTTTCCTACGTAAGTGGCATAGAATCCACTCAATGCTGGAAGAAAAACGGCGTATTGGCTTTGACCATCTGTGCCTAGTTGTTTTTCTGTAAGATTGTCTCTTGGTAGTGTCGTTGATTTATTTTGTTCCATTACGTTTTTGTTCCCATAATTTTTTTCTTGCCTCAGACATTTTACGTTTAGTTTCTTCTGACATGTCTCTGCCTTTTAACTTAGCACTTATTTTTGCTTTTTGCTCATCAGTGTTCGCTCTACCTTTGTGTGCTTCACTTAGTTTAGCACGATGTTCTTCTGTAAAGCAACGACCTTTGAGTGATGTTGCGTATTGCTGTACTTTTTCGCTTGTTTCTTTAGACTGACCTTTATTCCACGGTATATTGCCCTTACCAGAGTCACTTAACTTTCTTTTGTGTTCTTCTGATTTAGGCTTTCCCTTAAGGGCAGCAGAAATTTTATCACCGTGTTCTTTTTTAATACCCTTATTTGCTTTACTAATTTTCTCTCTTCCTGCGTCAGTTAAAAAGGAGCCAACTTGCGTATCCTTATTCCACGGAATAATTCCTGCTGTACCATCTCCACCATCTGTTCTATTATGTAATGTGCCTGTGCCTAAATCTTTTCTACCATACCAGCGTATAAGTCTACGTTCTAAAGCAAATGCCCCAAGTTCTGATAAATTGGATTCTAATATAACAATCCTATTAAGATCTTTAGGAACAATAACAGAATGTGATTTTTGCCACGCTCTGTCATCTTTACCTTTCCCAATATAATACGGAGTTAAATCTTTAGTTCTCAAATAAGCATATACATAAAACATAATAGTTCCTCTATATGTTTATTTATACTTACTTGCGCTATTAGGCTTTTATTTCACATTGTCATCTTTTAATTTCTCGTATGTTTTATGTTTTTCCCAGCGAAGTTTAAGATCTGGGTTTTGTGCTATAAAGCGTTCGTACCAACTCCATTCAGTCAGACGTTCTGCTGTGAGTTTAAACTCTCGTCTATCTGGAATAAGTTTTTCAAGATTTGCTAGACTCATTTAGTGTCCTTTAGGGCTTTGAAAGTTTTAAACTGTTCGTACTTTTCTAGTGTCTTAGGATCTTGCAGCATGAATTCTCTAAATATTCTAATTTCATTTAGTTCGTCCATGAACTTCATCATAACACTAGTTATAGGATCACTTTTATTAGCTACCAGCGACATTACCTTCTTCCCTGGTAAGAATATCCATGACTTGAAACTTCTCATAAGCATCTTTAAGTCCAGGATGTTTTTCCATACGCTCTTTAAGAGTAGCTTCTTCTCGCTGTTTTTCTATAGCCCAACGGATAGCATTGTCGGCATCCCAGCTTAGACCAATAGTCACACCCTGACTCATCAGTTGCCAACTACTACCGTCATAGACTTCTACTGATTGGTTAGCGGGATTGTATCGTAACTGCCCAACATTCAGCATACCATTATTGTAAATGTTTGGAGGATAGTTTCCTGTAACGGTTACGTAGGCACTATTTGTTGCTAGGTTTTTAATCATAAAATTTCACACTCTTATATAACTTATAGTCTTCGGCAAAATACTCCTCTAATCTTGCTCGATATAGAGGATTTTGATTGATTTCTTCATTAAAACGAACAATAAATTCACGTTTACTACCTGTACTAGTGTTATACTCTAAGGCAATCTGAATATTAGTACGATAGTTAAATTGTTTAACCCAACGCTCTAAATTGTCACGTAGGCGTTCATCTACACGTAAAAAAGTTGCTTTACTTAACTCAACCCCTTGTATAAAGTATACTTGGTGTTCGGTATGATCGTCAAATGTAATTTGCTCAAGTGCTTGATCTACAGTCAGCATTATTCCAGTGTTATAACAATATTCTGCTATTCCACTAATCCAACGTTCGATCGGTTCACGTAGCGCAATTAGATATTCATCAGCAGGCACTAGTGTTTCGCTATGTCGCCACATACCATAACAGCCAATTAAACAGCCTTTGATAAAACTACTAGCATTTTTAGGAATATGTACATAGGTTAGGTGATGAGTATCATCTACCCAACATTCACCTAGTCTATGTCCTAAATGTGCCCACTTACCGTACATTACTTGCTTTGTGCTGGTAGTAAGTAGTTGTATGTTGCTAGACCTGTGTTTACAGTGATCTGCGCAACACCTTCGTCGCTGATACTAAATTTCTTATCGCCTGCTAGATTAAGAATAGCAATTACAGCTGCAACAGGCCATGACCATGCTTTGGTTAATTTACCACTAACACCTGCTTGGAACACAAAGTTACCAGCATGACTACTGTGATCGCCAAAGAAGAATTTTAAGTCAGTACCTTCTGTTTTAGCTGTAAAATTTGTTTCTTCACTATTAGCACTTGACATAAACTTCAAACGTTGAATACTTGCTACTGTAGGTTCAAATTCTACGTTCCAGTTAACAGTTTTCATTTTAACTGTTTTAAGTTTGTCACTAACAATTTCTTGACTCATAAAACGATAGTCGTTCTTAAAGTCACCCGCGGCATTTTCAAAATGCAGGCCCACTGAAACAGCTTCGCCATTGCGGTCTTGTGTGGTTAATGAAATCTTAGCATTTTCTTTGTATTCTGGAATGTTAAGAATTGTGTTTAGTTTGCCTAGATTAGGCATACCAAATGTGCCAATAAACTCAGCCACAGGTCCATTTAATTTAGCCTGTACAATAACTGAACGATCTTCAGCTAGGGCTTCGATGTTTGTTTCTTTGTCGGTGCCTGTTACTTTAACTAAATCAATATTGCCTAGGCCATAAGTGTTTTTAACGATGTCTAATAGATGGTCTCTCATGTGTTTCTCCTTGTTGATAATATAGTGTATATGATGTATTTAGATCGTGCAAGTCGTTTTGATAAATTATTTTTGTTTTATTTCTCCTAATACAGGATGTCGTTTAGCTGTGGCTAGTGTACCGGGTTTCTTAACAGCCAACCAACTGATATATTTTACAGATTGGTCAACATTAGATAAATCGTAATCATATGCTAGTTCATAGCCTAGTTCTTGACATGCAACTAATAAATGACGTTTAGGAACATAGCTCATACCACCAGTTTCTGCTAATTCACAACCTTCGAGTTGATCACAATTATTATAACTGAATAGGAATATACCCCCTGGTCGCAATAATTCTAACATTTTTTTTAGATAATCTTTAATACAGGTCATGCTGGTATAATTAAATAACATCCAACTAAAAATAAACCCAAATTGATTTTGTGGTAACTGTACTACACTGTCGGTGATAATATATTTTTTTAAGCGACCATAATAAACATCGTTAAATTGTCTGGCTATTGTTTCTACATTATCTGCATTAAAATCACATAGGTATAACGGATCGCTGGCAACTAGATCATTGGTTAAACGCATACTTGGTGCTGTGCATCCAAACTGTAGTGCAGGATAATAAAAGTTAGAGTGTTGGCGAATATTTACAGTAATAGCTTCGATTACTTCGTCGCTAATTTGAAAATCAATACGGTGATACTGTTTAAAGAATTCAAGACTAACATCAGGAAATTGCGTATTAGCTAGCAGGTCTATAGCATCGTTGATCTTATTAAGAATCTCAGGTAATTGTTCTTTAAGATTAACTGTGTACGGTATTAATTTTTCATATTCTGCCTGCACCGACCCTAATATATCATGTCCAACATTATGCGGATGAGTTACTCCTAATTGATGTAGTAATTGGCATACATCTGAGATAGCAGGCGTTAGATTGATTTGACTCAATGTCGAAATAACATCGTTACGATATCTTATTAAATCACTGACTAGCATTATTCAAAACTAAACAAACTATCAAACGTTGTTTTAATCTGTGTACTAGCCGCAATATCCCAATCTAATACGCCTAATAGGTTTTCTACCTTTTGATCTACGATGCCTGTTTCCATAGCATCATCATCAAACGGTAGCTCTTTGAACCAAGCTGGTATATGTGTTTCGTCTGTTGGATAGCCTACACTAGTGTAACCTAGAGGATTATCTTTGAGTTTACACACAATAGTTTTCATGCCGTCGACGATCTGCATTGAATAGTTATCTCCCATCATGCGGCGTAGATTATTCCAATTCATTGCAGCTCTAACGTGCCCTGGCATATTGGCTTTACCTTCACGAACTTCTGCGGCTGTGTACTTGGTTAAGTTGTTTACACGTTTAGGTGTGCCTTTTTCCCAAGCAGGGCGATCTTGGAATATTAACTTGAAATCGCGTATCTTTTCGATAATAGTTTCGCGTTGACTACCAGTTAATACATCTAATAAGATTTCGCTTAAGAAATCCTGCATAAATGCTGGAGTGTCACTGCGTTTCAAGTCTAAGCCCATGGCCTTTAGTTTACCTGGTTTGTCGTGAGTATCTAGGCGCTTTCCTTCTAGGTCATAGATCAGTACAGCATAGCGTTTCTTCTTGATAAACAGGCCTTTAAGTGCTACAAGCTCACGCCCGCCTTTGATCAACCCACCCTGTTTGCGTGGAGTGTGGAAAGCACGTTCACAGAACTGTGGAAAACTTTCGTTAACTTGATCAGCAATAGTATCATAAAGTTGTACAGCAATGTCTTTTGACCATTCCATACGGCCCGCTTCTACATCTTCTTTGACGATAGGCCATGCACTAAAATAACATGAGTCTGTATCACCGTAGATAATAGCCTTACCTACGTGATCGTACTCACCAGTGATGCACTCATTTATGTAGGCATCCATGTGCTTGGCAATGGTACGACCGGTAAGGGTAGTGGATTGTCCAATACGCTTATCAAAGAAGCGACAACCAGGATTAAGAATAGCACCATACAAGCTATTAAGGTTAATCTTTTTAACCAGCTGTCGTTTGTCCCAAAACGCAATATCTTCATCTGTAGTTGCTTCCTTCTTTTTAGCCTGCATTTCTTTACGTTCAGCATACCAACGTTCTAGTAATCCTGGAATAACACCCTTGCGATCATTACTAAAGATAGTACCGTTAGCACTTAGAATCCAGTTCTTACCACTGTCAAAGATCAATCGCCAAACATCTGCGGCACTTAGGACATCACTGCCACCTTGTACCCAATCGATGGTAATTTCTGTGCCAGCTTGAGTTTCCATAACGGCTGTGTATTCTAAACTGCCAAACAAACCTTCCCATGCGTCAGCAAAGCTACTGCCACTATCCATTTTCTGTTTGATATAGTGATCAGTCATGATAGGACGTAGTTGTCCTACAATAGTTTCTGGACCCATGTTTAATGCACGAATTGCTGATGGATAAAGTGAGTTAATATCAACTGCACCGATATAATCGTGCATACCTGCTTTAGGAGTTGCTACATACGCACCTGCGGCCTGTGTGTTGAACTGTTCTTCACGGTTACGATTAGGTACAACCATACCAAGTTGATGTGCTTCGTTGATAATTGCCTGTTCTGTAACAGCTACAGCACCCATAGTTGTTTGTAGTAACACAGTATTATCATGCGCAAGTTCATTGGCTAGATCTAAAAAGCGTAGTTTCTTGTCTAGCTTGCCTAGCAACATGGTATCCTGTCTATTATAGTCAATAAACTTAGGAAAGTCTTTGTTGTAGAGTTGATCTAAGGTACCTTCATAGGCAACCTTACGCTCATCTAGTTCATATTCGCCGATGGCATCTAAGCTATAACTATGACGTTCTTCATATGTGTACTTGCGATACAATTGCATATAGTCTAGATGTACACGACCAATCAAGTCAAATGTAATGTTAGTAGCACCAAAGCGTTCAAAATCGCGTTGTTTAGGATATTGACCCCACAAGCACATGCGTCGTGTATCATCTTTGCTTAAAACACGAATAATACGTCCAATGGTATATGGAATATCATAGCCCTCACTGTTCCAACCACTTAAGATGTCAGCATCATCAATTAGGTTAAGGAATGTGTCCAACATATCCTGTTCACGATCAAACAAGAAACAGTTTTCATATTGATTACATATTTCCTGTGCTGACTCCCAACTATAACTTTTAGGAGGAACTACTAAGGTGACTAGTTTGTCTAACCAATCTAAGTATACCGAGATAGCTGTAATAGCATTAAATGGATCGTTTGTTGGAGCATAACCTCGTTCAGGGTCAAAGTCTACCTCAATATCGAAGAACGCTGTTTGCAGTTTAGGGGCAGCCTGTCCTAGGTAGTTTTCTTCAAAACATCGAAACACAGGATTGATGTCACTTTCCCATATTTTCTTATTACCATTGACTCTGACTTCTTTGTGGAATTCCTTGCCTACACGAGTACTAAAGCGACTTACCGGTGTGTCGTAGATAGTGCGGAATTTACCTTTGGGATCATCATAATAGAATACATAGTTTGCTGGGTATTCTTTATATTCTCTTTGACCGTTGTTGCGTTCAACAACGTAGATTCGATCTTTTGTTCGATCGAATAGTGCGTCTACATAACTCATAACTCTCCTGCCACTTATAGCTGGCTAACTTTTCTGCATGTACGTAAGTGTACGATTCTTTTATTATAACATTAATATTCTATAAAAACCAATCAAATCGATAGCAAATAATGTTATACTAGTTAATAAAATACCAAAACTACCTCGACTAATAGCTGAGAATATGCTAATACTTAGTGCAACAAATATAACTGGATAGACAATTAACCAATTAGTGTGTGGTACAGTTAAACTCACACTAAGACTAATGACTATGTTTAGTAACCAATTAACAGTCTCTAAACATAGTCTGACAGGATGACTATGCCAATCGTTTTTAATAAAATTAGCTGTCTTGTGCCAATCAATCAAAGTGTGCGACCAACAGTTTCAAGGATATCTTGTAGTGTTTCGTGATCTTGGTTAGTTTCACCAAATTTACTTTTTTGTGCGATTTTAATTGCTTTTTTAAGGATAGCTGGTTTAATTTCTAATTCTTCTGCTACAGCTTTAATTGTGTCTGATAAGCCTGCGTTTAAGTCCTCTACTTCTTGTAAGACTTGAATACCTTCGTTAACTATTTGTGTTAATTTGGCTTTTTGTTCTGATGAAAACATACGTGATGACATAGATCATTCCTTGGTTGAAAAATATATTATATGTTATTTAGACTAGTAGGTCAAGAGACTCTACATTTTCTGAGCACTTTACTTGCTGTTTCGAATTGCCAGGCCAGATCATCAAATAGGCCCTCTGCAGGACGTACCATAAAAGCACGTGTTAAATAGGCATTTTGTCCTAGATCACTATAGTAGTTACCACTAGGCCATTTAAGTTTACCCCATTCCATGCTGTTGATTAACAAGCATTCATCACCGATTTCTTTAAGTATATGTTTGCGTTGAGATGTAGGCAGATTAACACTAGCTAGTAGTTTAACACCTAATGGTTCTTTATTGACGTTGGGTTTATCTAAATAGTGAGCAAATAGATGTACAATGTATGCTTCTATGTTATGTTCTAAATTGACAGTAAGGGCGTTTTCAGCTCGTTTAACGAGTTCATATGACTCTCTAACGTAGATTTCCCAATTACTCATAGTCTGTGATTAATGACATCCCAGTCAATAATGCGCCAAATGTTAGTTAAATATTTGGCTTTGTCTGCGCCGTAGTCAGTAAACCAAGCATGTTCCCACCAATCAATTAATAGGGCAATATCTGTACGCTTTTGGTGATTGTCGATGGTTTTAATAGTGCCAGTTTTGCTTAGATAGATCCAATGGCTGCCTTGTAGCTTCATGGCCTTAGTAGCTATTTCTTCTTTAAATTTATCAAAGGTACCAAATTTACGTTCAATTAATGCTTTTACAGCGCCAGTTGGTTTGTTAGTAGTACGTGGCGCACGTAGTTGTGGAAAGAATAAGTTGTGTAGGAAAGCACCAGCGGCGTTAAATGTTTTATCACCCTCGCCCTTGTTGAAACGATCCACATAGCCTTTAGCTAGTTTACCATAGTGATTGTCTATGTTTGCTTTACTTAGTACAGGCGCAAGTGCTGATCTAGAGTAAGGTAGTTTGACTAACTCTAATTTCTCTTTGCTTTCTGTTAGGAAGTCTCTAGCTCTCATTAGCAGTTCCAGCGACGGCGTGCTTTACAAATTGCCTTATCTGGAGTCTTTTGACAGCTGATATTGTGCATTTTCATCTGTCCCTTACTGCGACTACAATAGCTCTTACGGCGTTTGCTGGCTTTACTACCTTTCTTTAGTTTACTAGGTTTAGTAGTTACGGCTGTTTTTAATTTGCTACCAGGGTGTTCACGACGGTATGAAGCTACTGCTTTCTTGCTCATGCCATCTGTTTTGTCATGTTTATTAACTTTTTGCCAATCTTCATTTACTGGGTCTTGTGTTACAGCAAATACATATAATTCATCGTCTGACAATGATTCTAAGTCTTCCCAAACAACTTCACTATCGACATTATTCTTAGCGGCAATATGCTCGACTATTGTTTCAATCATGTCAAACTCTTGATCTAGTTCTTCGTTAATGCCTGCTTTTTTCTTTTTAGCAATAGCAATAGCGGCCTGTTGTGCGGCATTAGCGGCTTCATCTACGCTTTCGTTAGGCACACAGTTATTAACTCTGACGCCACCTTTGATCTTAGTGCCTTCTTTGTGTTTGCCTTTCCAACATTTTGCATCTAAGCGTTGTTTAGTTTCGGGTAACATTACAGGGTCAGCAGCTAAATATTGTGGAAATTTTGCATCAAACATGCGCATCATAATACCAGCTTGTTCATGTGCTTGATTTTCTTCTGGACTACCCGTGCGCCAACTACCGCCGGCTAATTCATGCTCTTCGTTTTGTTTGTAGTGTACCATTTCATGTGCTAAGGTACGGATAATGTCTACAGGATTTCGATTGTCAATTACCACAGTGATAATTCTAGTATCATTTTCAAAACGACCAAATGTAGGCACATGTGTGCCACTTATTTCTTTTGCTAGTTTAATTTTAGGCATATGATCTAATTTCAAATGCTTAACAGCAATAGGTAAAAAGTCACGTAGCGCATCGATTAGCGTTAATTTATTAGGACCTTCAGTGTCAAACATTTCAAATAAGTTCATTATACTAATCCTGCTAATCTTTTTATTGTATTTAGTGATTCGTTTGTTTGATTTATAGCACGAATGTCCAACGCACCATTGGCTAATCCTAGATCTCGTTCATGTTCACGTGCTTTTCTTACAGCATATACAACATCGCCTTGACTTACGCGACTAACCACTTGACCAGTTGCGGGATTATAAATTTCCCATTCGCTGTGCTCTGGATCAACACCTTGCGGAGTCTCCTCTTCATCACCACCGCCCATAAGGTCATTGATATCCTCGTCATCATGCGATCGCATATCCTGTGAAATCTGCTCACGCTCGCGACGCATACGTTCACGCTCATCAGCATCATCTGCAAAAGTATTAGTTGGTGCGTCATCGTC
>Ga0164296_1000956_pt1 | contig 32367 bp, 27 predicted proteins | sample GEODES057metaG_FD_113533 | JGI IMG/M metagenome (GOLD analysis project Ga0164296, IMG submission 113533) | Dystrophic lake water microbial communities from Trout Bog Lake, Wisconsin, USA - GEODES057 metaG | ecosystem: Environmental > Aquatic > Freshwater > Lake | place: USA: Trout Bog Lake...
CGATACACGCATGATCCCGCCGATACCTGCTCGCGACGGGCAAACCTCTGGTGCTGGGGGTGCCCACCCCCGATCTGTGTTGAAGTCCGCAACTGCTGAGCTTGATGGGATCATCCTCAGTTATGATCCCAAGGCCGATACGGCCCTGATTGATGCCGCCTATGTCTTGGCGGCGGAGGCACATAGCAGCCAGCGTCGCGACAATGGCGACCCCTACATCTCCCACCCTCTTGCGGTTGCAGGCATTCTTGCCGCCTACCACCTCGATACAGCGTCCATTGCAACCGCGTTGCTGCATGACGTTATCGAGGATACCAAGTTTCAGCTGCCGGACCTCGAAGCGCGTTTCGGCAAGGAAATTGCCGGTCTCGTAGACGGTGTTACCAAGCTGACCCGGCTGGAGTTGCAGTCGGACCGTACAAAACAAGCAGAAAATTTTCGCAAGCTTGTTCTGGCGATGAGCCGGGATATTCGCGTTCTACTGGTTAAATTGGCTGACAGGTTGCACAATATGCGCACGCTGCATTTTGTGAGAGAGCCCGATAGGCGACGGCGTATTGCGCGCGAGACAATGGAGATTTACGCGCCGCTTGCTGAACGTATCGGCATGGACGCAGTCAAGACCGAGTTACAAACGCTCTCGTTCCAGCAACTTGAACCGGAAGCCTATGCGACTATTCAGGCGCGGTTGAATTTTCTCCGCGGGCAAGGGGCTGATGTCATCGATGATGTTCGTGATGAACTCATCAAGGTCTGTGTCGACAACGGCGTGCATGTGATCGAGGTGACCGGACGTGAAAAGTCGCCCTATTCGATTTGGGAGAAAATGCACCGCCGGAATATCGCGTTTGAGCAACTCTCCGACATCATGGCATTCCGTATCGTCGTTGAGACAAAAGGCGACTGTTACGGGGCGCTTGGGGCTGTCCATTCCGCTTATCCCGTCATTGCCGGGCGTTTCAAGGACTACATATCGACGCCGAAATCCAATGGCTACCAGTCCCTGCACACGGGCGTCACGCTGCGCGAGCCGCGTAATCAGAAAATAGAGGTGCAGATACGCACCGCAGAGATGAATGACGTCGCCGAGAACGGGGTCGCATCGCATTGGGTCTACAAGGCGCCGGAAAAGAAGGTCGACGGGACCGATGTGCAGCGTTTTCGCTGGGTGCAGGATCTACTCGAGATTCTTGAGGATTCCGCCGCGCCGGATGAGTTTCTCGAGAACACTAAGCTCGAACTTTACCCCGATCAGGTGTTCTGCTTTACGCCGAAAGGTCAATTAATTCAGTTGCCACGCGGGGCAACGCCCGTGGACTTCGCCTATGCCGTGCATAGCCAAGTGGGTGACACCTGCGTCGGAGCCAAGGTCAACGGTCGCCTGCTCCCGTTGCGGCATCATCTGGAAAATGGCGATCAGGTCGAGATCATGACGGCCCGCGGCGGCACCCCGTCGCCGCAATGGGAGCGTTTTGTTGTCACCGGCAAGGCGCGGGCTCGGATACGCCGCTTCATCCATCAAGAGCAGCGCGAACAAAGTCGTGATGCAGGCCGAGCAGAACTGACGAAAGCGTTTCGGCAAGCTGGAGTGGACGGCTCGGATAAGGCGCTAGAGCCGGCATTGAAAACCCTCAAGGTTGCGTCGCTAGACGATCTTTATGTGGCGATCGGCGGTGGCAACGTCGCTGCGCGAGATGTTGTGCATGCCGCTTATCCGGAACTCCGGCAGGCTCCGCGTGCGCCACGTATGGTGCCGCCGATGCTGCCGCGTGGAAAGTCGCCGGCCCGCTTCGATCAGGATATGCCAGTAACGGGCCTGGTTCCGGGTATGGCGTTCGGCTTTGCGGGCTGTTGCCATGCTGTGCCAGGCGATGAGATCGTTGGAATAGTCACAACCGGTAAGGGCGTTACCATCCATGCCCGTGAATGCCAGACCTTGACAGGCTTTGCTGCAACGCCCGAGCGTTTTATCGATATCGACTGGAATTACGAGGCCGTCGGCCGTGGTGGGATTGACGGCAAGGGCGCTGGGCATACGGCGCGAGTGAGTGTGATCGCCACGAATGAACAGAGTGCGCTGGCTGATCTGGCGAATGCCATCGCCAAGCAGGACGGGGCTATCGCTAATTTGAAAATTGTTAATCGACAGCAGGATTTCATGGAAGTACTCGTCGATGTCGATGTCCGCGACACGAACCATTTGTCTAAAGTGGTTGTTGGATTGCGCGGACTGAAGACCGTCAAGGGCGTCGAACGGGCAATCGGCGCATGATCCCACCGGTGCAGGGGCTTGCCGGTATGATCTTGGGTATCGGCTCTGATATCTGTGACATCCGCCGTGTCGAGGCTGCCATTGCTCGGCACGGCAACAGATTCTTAGAGCGGGTGTTTACTGAGACCGAACGTGCCAAGGCCATGCGTCGGACGGAGAAAATTCAGGCGGGCACCTTCGCCAAACGATTTGCTGCAAAAGAAGCCTCGGCCAAGGCGTTGGGCACCGGGTTTCGCCGCGGCGTGTTCTTTTCCGATCTTGGTGTCGTGAATTTGCCTGGCGGTCAGCCGACGATGAAAATGACCGGTGGGGCGGCCGACAGGTTGTTGGCGATAACGCCGGCTGGGATGCTGGCCCAAGTCCATCTGACAATGACGGACGAATACCCCTATGCCTTTGCGATGGTCATCATCTCTGCGATACCAGCCGCATAAGGGCCTTCCTTGACAGGACATGGTCGGGTGGGCTTCATCCGCCCGCCCGGCCGCTTAATATTGGCCTTTGTTCGAACGAAAGTTTTCGCACCGCATGGCGACCCCAAAGGCCAAACCGAGACGCCAGTCCAGTGCTCTCGTCGAGAATATAAAGACTATTGTTTACGCAGGCCTGATTGCGATTGGCGTGCGCACGATCGCCTATGAACCGTTCAATATCCCGTCGGGCAGCATGATCCCCACGTTGCTCGTTGGTGATTATCTGTTCGTATCAAAATTCAGCTACGGCTACTCAAAATACTCACTGCCTCTTTCGCCCCCATTGTTTTCTGGGCGCATTTTCGGCTCGATGCCCAAGCGCGGCGATGTTGTGGTGTTCAAATATCCGCGCGACACATCGATTGATTACATCAAACGGGTCGTCGGACTTCCAGGCGACCACATCCAGGTCAAAGGCGGCGAACTATACATCAACGGCGAGATTTGTCCGCGTCAGTCCGAAGGCACATACGTCGCGGACGACAACGGTATCAAGATGATGAGCCGTCTCTATCTTGAAACACTGCCGAATGGCGTGAAGCATGAAATCTTGAAGGAACGGGACGACGGCTGGGCGAACAATACCCAGGAATACGTGGTCCCGCCGAACCATGTGTTCGCCATGGGGGATAACCGAGATAACAGCGCCGACAGTCGCTTCATGGATCAGGTCGGCTTTGTGCCGATCGAAAACCTAGTCGGTCGGGCGGAGATTTTGTTCTTTTCTGTCAATGCGGAATATCCGTGGTGGGAGTTTTGGGAGTGGCCGTTCGAGATCCGCTGGTCTCGGCTGCTGAAGCCGATCCACTGAATACCGAACCATGAGTGATGGATTTGAAGCAATCCTCGGTCACCGCTTTAAGCGCCCAGGCTTGCTGAAAGAAGCGCTGACCCACCGGTCTGCCGCGCATGGTCGCGGACGCGGTTCCAATGAGCGTCTGGAATTCATCGGTGATCGTGTGCTGGGCCTAACGATGGCTGAGTGGCTGGCCGAACGATTCCCGCAGGAGCAAGAGGGCGAATTAGGCCGCCGTTTGGCCAATCTGGTATCACAGCCTGTGCTCGCCGGTGTCGCGGAAACCATCGGCTTGGCCGACGTTCTTTCGGTTTCGCCGGGAGAGGCACGGGCAGGGGTCGCCAAACGGGCGACTGTTCTTGCCGACGCGCTAGAGGCTGCACTGGGGGCCCTTTATTTGGATGCGGGTCTAGAAACAGCGCGCAAGTTTGTCCGCGGTGCTTGGCACGATGCCATGCTGGCTCAGGTCGATCCGCCCAAGGACGCCAAGACAGCTCTGCAGGAATGGGCGCAAAAACGTGGCATGAATTTGCCAGTCTACGATGTGACCGACCGCTCCGGTCCCCCTCATGCACCGGAGTTCACAGTGACAGTCACAGTTGGTAACGAGATTGGAACGGGCCGTGCTGGCAGCAAGCGGGCTGCGGAACAACTGGCGGCCCAGGCTCTGATGGTGCGGCTTAGCCCGGGGGCGGGGGTATGATGACGTCCCGCTGCGGTTTCGTTGCCATCGTCGGTGCGCCAAATGCCGGTAAATCGACACTCCTGAACCGTCTCACCGGCGCCAAGTTGTCAATCGTCTCCCCCAAGGCGCAGACGACACGGTTCCGGGTTCTGGGTATTCTGATGCGCCCTCAAGCGCAGGTTCTTTTGGTCGACACGCCCGGTATCTTCCAGCCGCGCCGAAAGCTTGATCGGGCCATGGTCGCTGCCGCCTGGACCGGTGCGGCGGATGCCGATCTGGCGCTGATGCTGGTGGATGCCCGCGCCGGGTTGCGTGATGATGTCCGGGATATTGTGAAGAAACTCGGAGCTTCGGGCCGGCGTTGTTGGCTGGTGCTGAATAAGACTGACCTCGTGGCCCCTGCCTCTCTGCTGCCGCTGACCGCTAGCCTGAGTGAATTGGCTCGGTTTGAGGAGGCGTTTATGGTCAGCGCGCAAACCGGCGATGGCGTTGGCGAACTGGCCGATGCGTTAGCGGCTGCAATGCCGGAAGGGCCTTATCTCTATCCTGAAGATGACCTGACTGATCTGCCAGATCGTCTGCTTGCGGCAGAGACCGTGCGAGAACAAATCTTCCTTCAGACGCATGAGGAAGTGCCCTATGGTACGACGGTGGAAACCGAGAGCTTTACCGAACGTCGGGACGGTTCAGTCCGGATCGAGGTGACCGTTTATGTGGCTCGTCCTGGGCACAAAGCGATCCTGATCGGCGATAAAGGCACAAAAATCAAAGCGATCGGCGCGCGCGCTCGGCAGGATCTGACGGGGCTTCTCGAACGTCCGGTGCATCTTTTTCTGAACGTCAAAGAGCGTAAGGGCTGGGATGAGGAGGGGGCACGCCTGCGCGCCATTGGCCTGGAAGACCCCGGTTAAGCGGATGTGCGCGGTGCGTCGTTCGCTGCTTCGAACAGAGCCAACAAAGTGTTCGTATCGCCGCTGCGGCCCAAGACGACCACGCCGTCGCCAGCCTCGATAACTGCGCTTTTTGTCGGTTTGGCGACCTGGACGCCACTATGCCGGTTGACCTGAACGACCAACAATTGGCCAGCTCCGGCTTGTTCCAATCTCTCGATCGACATGCCGATGACCGGACTACCTGGCTCGGCGACGACGGTGTCTAGACTTAGCCCGAGTGCTATGAGGTTCCTCTCAAAGTCCTTCATATGAACGGAAGTGGCGATAAGGCCGGCCGAGTCTCGGTAGAGGATCATTTCGGCAATCCGTTCTGCCCCGATATGCGCTGGCAGTACGACCTTGTTAGCACCGGCCTGAAGAAGTTTGCTTTCCGTGCGGGGCAGTTCACCACGTGCGATGATTTCCAAGTCTGCATTCAAGCTTCGCGCGCTCAGAGTGATGAAGACGTTGGCAGCGTCGTTCGCTAGGACGATTGCTAGGCTCCTAGCCCGCATGACGCCGGCGGCAATCAGGGCCTCCTCGCTTGTGGCATCCGTGACTAGGCAGAGGTAACCGCTTTCGCGGGCAAGGGTTGCAGCCGTCTCGTTCTGCTCCAGTATCACGACTGGGACGTCCGCTGAGGCTAACTCCCGCGCCAGCATTGCTCCCAAACGGCCGAAACCACAGATGATGACGTGGTTCGACAGACGATCAATCTGCGCGTTCATACGGTGGATTCCAAAGATTGCGTTGAGACGCCCCAGGGTGATGAATTGAACCAAGGCACCTGTCAGGTAGATCATGCCCGTGCAGCCGAGCACGATCAGCGTCATTGTGATTCCGCGTAGCAGCGGTGTGTCGATGGGCATCGTTTCCCCGTAGCCCACCGTGTAGACGGTGATGATCACCATGTAGAGCGCGTCGCTGAACCGCCAGCCGGCAACCATATAGGCGCAGATCGCAAGCGTCATTATGACCAGCATATAAATGACGCCCAGCGTCAAATTGCGGATCGGCGACGACATGAAGCGGCCGACGAAGTGGTTGTTTTTCGTCCGCACCGTATTCACATAAATTTTTGCTTGCCTCGGAGTTATGACACCGTCCCTGTTTTAACATCCGACCAGATGCCATGGATCGATCTCTGGTCGCAATGCGGATGCATACGGAGTCTGGGGCGACCGCAGTACCTCTGATGGCGCTTGCCGACGCCGGTGGATTGCCCTTATTGCGGGACAAGCAGGAGTATGGTCTGGCATGGAATGGTCGGCGCCGGCAGTGGTTCTGGCTGCTCGTCTTTACGGTGAGACGGACCTGATTGCCTCGGTCATGACCGAGGAGCATGGCATCCAGCGGGGTCTGGTAAAGGGGGGCGCCTCCCGCTCGAAGGCAGCAACGTGGCTCTCGGGCAATCTTGTTCAGGTGGGATGGGGCGGTCGGTCAGCCGATCAACTTGGAAGTTTTACGGCGGAGGTCATCTACGCGGCAGCCTCGTTTGCGATCGCGGACCCGCTGGCGTTGGCGATGTTAAACGCCGTCTGTGCTACGGCTGACGGCGCGATACCGGAACGCGAAGCCTATGCCCGCGTTTTTCACGGTTTGGTCGGTGTTATCCCGCGTATTGTGGCTGATGAATCGGCCCTGACGGATATTATCTTCTGGGAACTTACCCTGCTTTCTGATCTTGGTTATGGCTTGGTGCTGACGGAATGCGCCCTGACAGGCGAAACGCAGGGCCTCGCCTATGTCTCCCCGCGAACAGGCCGGGCAGTGGCGGCCTCAGCGGCGGGGATTTGGCAATCCCGGCTGTTGCCGTTGCCGGGATTCCTGATTGGCGAGGCATCGCCCGATCTGCGCGGCTGGCGAGATGGACTACGTCTGACAGGACATTTTCTCCGCCGTCATGCCTTTGCGAACCAACACCGACCGCTCCCGCAAGCTCGGCTGATGCTGTATGATCGCGTGTCGGCGCTGGCTGACGAATCGGACGATAGGAATAGAGAGATGCCGTATGCCGGATGATCTTATCGGCACCATCCAGGAAACCAACCTTAAGGACGCGCTATCGGAGCGCTACCTTGCTTATGCCCTGTCGACGATTATGTCGCGGTCGCTGCCGGATGTTCGCGATGGTCTTAAGCCGGTTCACCGGCGGCTTATCTACGCGATGCACCAGCTAAAGTTGGATCCGACCTCCGGCTTCAAAAAATGTGCTCGAGTCGTCGGCGATGTGATGGGTAAGTACCATCCGCATGGCGATGCCTCGATCTACGACGCCATGGTTCGCATGGCGCAGGATTTTGCCGCCCGGTATCCATTGGTGGAGGGGCAGGGGAATTTCGGTAACATCGACGGCGATAACCCTGCGGCGATGCGCTATACGGAAGCGCGTCTGACCGAGGTGGCGCAGGCCATGCTGGCCGGCATCGATGAGGATACGGTCGATTTCCGTCCAACCTATGACGGCGAGGAGTCGGAACCGATTGTCCTCCCGGGCGCGTTCCCTAATCTTCTCGGAAACGGCGCTGCCGGTATTGCGGTGGGTATGGCGACCTCCATTCCGCCCCATAATGCCAACGAGATTTGTGCCGCCGCGATCCATTTGATCCAGCATCCAGATGCCGGCGTTCGCGACCTGCTGCGCCTGATGCCGGGCCCCGATTTTCCAACGGGTGGCGTGCTGGTGGAAGACGAGTCAGCCCTGATTGCAGCCTATGAGACGGGGCGTGGTGGCTTCCGCCTGCGCGCGAAATGGGAGGTCGAAAAGGGTAAGCACGGAACGTGGCACGTTGTCGTGACGGAAATCCCTTACCAGGTGCAGAAATCGAAGCTGATCGAGCAGGTCGCTCAACTGCTCGAAGATAAGAAACTACCATTTTTGGCCGATATCCGGGATGAAAGCTCGGATACAATTCGCCTGGTGCTGGAGCCTCGAAGCCGCGGCGTCGAGCCAGAAGTATTGATGGAAACTCTTTTTCGGGCGACAGCGCTGGAAATCCGCTTTCCATTGAACATGAACGTGCTTGATGCGTCGCGCACCCCGCGGGTGATGGGGTTGCGTGACGTGTTGCGCGCGTGGCTGGACCACCGTCATGACGTTCTTGTCAGGCGATCGAACCACCGTTTGACGGCGATTGGCCGCCGCCTAGAGGTGCTTGATGGGTATCTGCTGGTCTATCTCAACCTCGATGAAGTCATTCGCATCATTCGGGAGGAAGATCATCCGAAACCGCAACTGATGGATCGCTTTAGTCTGACCGATGTCCAGGCCGAAGCAATTCTGAATATGCGGTTGCGGAGCCTGCGCCGGTTAGAGGAGATGGAAATCCGCAAGGAACATAAATCTCTCAGCAAGGAGCGCAAAGACTTAGAGAGTTTGCTGTCTGACGAATCGCTTCGCTGGGCGCGCATCACGGAAGAAGTTGCGCAGACGCAGGCGAAGTTCGGTAGCGGCCCGTTGGGGAATCGGCGCACGGAGATCGGTGCCGCGCCTGCGCCGGTCGACGTGTCGACCGATGCATTTGTCGAGCGTGAGGCAATCACGGTCATCCTGTCGGAAAAAGGTTGGATTCGTGCCGTAAAAGGCGCTGTTGCCGATGCGGACGAATTGAAATTCAAGGAAGGTGACAGACTCCGGCTTCTAATGCCCTGTCAGACGACCGATCGGCTCTGTTTACTGGCCACCAACGGAAAAGCGTTTACCTTGAAGGCAAGTGACTTGCCGCGTGGCAGGGGAGATGGTCAACCTGTCCGGTTACTTGCTGATCTGGCCAATGAAGATGATATCGTCAGCTTGTTCGTGCCGGTCGATGGCATGAGTTATCTCATAGCTTCCTCGGGCGCGCGCGGTTTCGTGATCCCCGCAACTGAACTCAGCGCCGAAAAACGCACTGGCAAGCAGGTTATGAACGTGCGTCCGGATGAGAAAGTGCTGCTGCTCGTTCCAGCCGAAGGCGATACTGTCGCGCTGGTTGGGGAGAATAGACGGATTCTGATGTTCCCGCTCTCCGAACTGCCCGTGCAAGGGCGAGGCACTGGCATCTTGCTCCAGCGTTACAAGGATGGCACGCTGGCAGATGCCAAGGTGATCCGGGCAGCGGACGGGCTGAGTTGGCGGTCGGGGGAGCGGGTTCGTGTAGAAACCGACCTGCGTCCCTGGATGGCCGGGCGTGCGACGCTGGGCCACCCACCGCCGACTGGGTTCCCGCGCCCGCCGCGTTTCACCTGATCCGCCTGCTGGCTTGCGAGACTTTAACTTGAGTCATTGCAAGCTTGCAGTAGAGTAGGCAACGCCGGTTTGATCCGGAACGAAAAGGCTGCGGAAGAACCGCCAGCCTTAGGGAGGATTTAAATATGATTTCGACTCGTCGCCGCCTTATTGGAGGCGCTGCAGCGCTGACCCTGGCACCTACAATTCGGGCCCGCGCCCAGGGCCGGACAAAGATCGTCATCGGCGTGTTGACTGACCTATCAGGAACATACCGCGACAACACTGGCCCGACTTCTCTCGCGGCTACGCAGTTGGCGGTTGAGGAGATGAAGTCTCATCTCGATTGCGATGTAGAGGTCATCTCGGCAGATCATCAGAATAAGCCCGATGTGGCTGCGTCCATCGCCCGCCAGTGGTTTGATTCTGGTGTCGACGTGGCGGCGGACGTGCCAACGTCCTCGGTGGCACTCGCAGTCGCGGAAGTCGCCAGAGACAAAGATAAAATCATGTTGAATGCTTCAGCAACGGTCGCTGCGCTGACGGATGAGCAGTGCACGCCGAATACGATTGTCTGGAGTTTTGATACTTATGAAAACGCCCACTCTACCGGTGGCTCACTGATCTCTCAGGGCTTCAAGTCCTGGTATTTCATCACCGCGAACTATGCGTTTGGCCAGTCTCTGGAAAATCTAACGGCGGAAGTCGTCAAGGCAGGCGGCGGTACCATCAAGGGTGCGACGCGCTATCCGTTTCCCGATACGACCGATTTTTCCTCATATCTGACGCAGGCCGCGGCGAGTGGTGCCGAGGTTATCGCTTTTGCAAATGCTGGCCTTGATACGGAAAACTGTATCAAACAAGCGGCCGAATTTGGGCTCAATAAGACGGCAAAACTCGCGCCGTTGCTGATGTTCCTGCAGAATCCGCATTCTTTAGGAACCCAAATCTGTGGCGGTCTGCTGACGACAGAAACGTTCTACTGGGATCTTAATGACCGGACGCGGGGTTTCACCAAGCGGTTACTGGCGAAAACCAAGGCCAATAACTACCCCAATCAGGCGCATGCGAGTTCCTATGGTTCCACGATCCATTATCTAAAAGCCGTTGCGGCAATGGGCGGCGCGGAAGCCAAGAAAAGTGGTCGCGCCGTCGTTGCCAAGATGAAGGCATTGCCAACGGATGATGACGCATTCGGCCCGGGGCGTGTTCGCGCAGATGGGCGTGGAGAATTTCCGGCCTATCTGTTCCAAGTCAAAACGCCACAAGAAAGCACGGGGGAGTGGGATCTCTACAAGCTGATCCGCACGACCCCCCCCGCTGATGTGCTTCACCCGCTGGCCGCGAAGTGCAACTTCCCGGTGAAATAAGACCCATCGGCTCGATCATGTTGCCGGCCGGTTCGTCATCCTAGAGGTGCTGAGCCGGCCGTTTTTTCTTGTTGCCGTGATGGCCGGTCGTCAGAACCCGAACATGTGATCGAGGGAAAAACTGCCGGCATCATTCATAAGACCGTGGTAGCCAAACAGCCTGCAGGTTGTATCGCGGATGAGGACGTAGCCGTTTCGTCCGGCTTGGCGGAGTGTATCCGCGTCAAATAGCAGATGCGGCTGAATCATCTGGCTGCCTGAGCAAGCGATGCGCAGTGGAAGCCGCGCAATCATTTTGCCATCGGCATTATGAAGCAGTAACTCGGTCGACGACTTGGCATGCCATGCCTTCGAGGCGGGGTAGATAAGCACGGCGAAACTGTGCCGCGTCTCATCGCCAAGTTTTAGAAAAAGCCGGGTCGATAGCCCTGGTGGCGGGCCAGAATATGATTGCGGTTCATCCCGGTAGGTCATCGCCGTGTTGAAGATGTGTCCGCCGAAGCTGGATTCTGCGGCATGGCCGGAATGCCGGTCTTCGTACCGGAACAAGGCATGCAGCCAGCCATCAGCCTCACCACCGTCACGAAAATCGTAAACCAGTTCGGCATGGCCCTCCTCAACGTCGAAGCGACAGAGATCGATCGCAACATCATGGAGGCGGGGTAGGCATCCCAGGAATTGTTCACCAACCTGCCGGCCAGCGGTATCGAAAACGTCCAGGCGCAAGGGGAGATTGCTCTGGCAAGTTGACATGGGGGTTGGTTGGACGACGCTTATGAAGCGTTGGCGCGGCAGAATTGGAAACGGCAGCAAGTAGCCTCGCCCCAAGTCGGCAGGCAGCTTGGCGATCCCAGGGTCCGGGCGCAGATTATCCCGCTCAACATTCACATGGGCGATCCTGGTCCGGTCTCCGCGCACGACCTCATAGCGTGGTCGAACGACGTGCCGTCCGGCCCTTACCTCGATCTGCGCCGGCCATCGCAGGTCGGGGTAGAACGTGGCAACGTCCAGGCGCACTGTCGCGAATGGCCCCAGTTCGTGTTGGTAGGGCACTGGTTGCTCAGCGCCCATACGATCGAGTGACACGGCACCGGCAGGTATGGGAACAGCATGACTATTCTGCAACCACAGCACGACGGTCTCGTCAGTCCGCGGTGCCGGCAGTCCAGCAAACCGATCTGACGGCCAAGCATTGGCGTCATGCGTACACGATAGGGACCCGCCATTATCCCACGCGTAGGTATCCAAAGCATATTTCACCACGTCGTGTCCGGCGACGCCGATCGCATGGATAAAGAGTTGGCCGGTGAACGGGGGTAGGTCGAACATCTCCCGCACCGTCCGGCTGTCGATTGTAAAACCACCGGCACCGCGTGGTAGGGGGTGCTCCCAGTCGGCTAAAGACTTGCCATCTATGCCGAATAGCCGAAGCCACAGGCGGATATTGGTGGCGCCGTAGCCGGCCCAGTAATTGGCTGACACCAGCCGGGTCGACATGCCGTCGGCCTCGCGGAAGAAGGCGAAATTCGTGGCAAAATTCAATTTGTCGAGGTAGCGGCTGGAAACACTCAGGTATTCTGCCGGAAGCCGCACCGCGTCGAGCGTGACAATGCGCGCGCCCGCCGGCAGCAAGGGCGTGATGCGGGCAGCGATCTTTTCTGCGTCGAATGCCGCGATCAGCACCGTCTTGGCGTCGCTGGTGAGCAGGTCCGTCAGTGCACATGCCAGTTTGCCCGCACGAGGACGCCCCACCAAGGAGACGTCGTGGACGTAGATATCCGCGACCTCGCATGGATACAGAGCCAGCAATGCTTCCGCGAACCCGTCCGGATCGTAAACCGCTACCGGTGCCGCCAGAGACTCGTATAGCGTGGAAATGGCTTCAGCGGTCAGCGGATGTGTCAGGGCCTTGTAGAGGACATTCCCGCCGGCCTTTGCATCGAATGTCTGGATCTGCAGCATGCGTGTTCCTAAAGCCTCATGCGGTGGCGCATTTCTGCCGCCGCAGCGGGTGTGTCGTTAAGCGGTGCCACCGGCCAGGTGGTGAAGCGCCCCTCAAAGGGCCGGATGCGTTTCTCGCTCATCATCAGATCGATGAACAGTTTTTGGCGTCGCGATCGTCCTGGCAAGGGGACGAACATGACCGGTGCGTTCGTCGCAGCAGCTTCGGAAATCATCGAAACACTATCCTGCGTGACGATAATCATATCGGCCAGCGCCAGCATGCCGAAATAGGGATTTTCACCTTGGAAGTCCCAAACCCAGCCGCCGACCGGCGTAATCGCACGCCGGATCAGATCGGTCACCGCCGGATCGGTCCGCCGTGACGGTGTGACGACGATACCGACCTGATCGCGCGTCGCCATTGCCACCAACTGTGCAGCCAGCGTCCGCCCGACGTCGATATCAAAGCGATAGCGTCCGTTACTGCCGCCGAGAAGGACGGCGACGAGCGGGCGAGGGGCGGCGCTAAACCGGTGCTGCCACTGGGCCGCTTCCTTCGCCAGCCGTTCGGCAGAAACGCGATGCAGCGCGGTCCGACAGACGAACACATTGCGGCCGGTCAGCTCGTCGTGTGTGTTGGCGACGATCAGGTCGAACTGGCGAATATCCATGCGCGGGTTCTGCACCTGGACGACCGGCACCGAGCGTCGGTGCATCGCGGCCAGCACGGCGCCGGCCATGCCGCCACAACCGATGGCAAGATCAGGCAGGGCCGCCGGCAAGGAATCGCGGACAACGGAGAGTGGGGAGGGCCAGAATTTCGCGGGAACCCACTTCCATGGTGGGGCTGGTTGAAGGATCCGCAGTTCATGGCTGAGGCCTGCCGCCTCGGCGAGGCCGATAGCCTGGGCGTTCAGGCCGGCAAGCCCTTCGCTGACGATCCAGGGGGTGACCACGTCTGCCATACGTCGGCTTTTCGGCGGCGGTCGGTAAAACGTCAATCGTTAACTCGTGCCAGGCGATACGCTAAAATTGGCATTCCGTCTGCGCCCAGGTACCGGCAGGCGTTTCTTCCGGTTGCCGGCAAGCCCTGCTAATTCTGGTATGCACCCATGATGTGGGGTGCGTTGGACATGCACGATTTTAGCATCAGAATAAGATCCTGACGTGGTCGCTGTCGGTCGTGTCATTGCGATAAACGACATGAATCCTGATAAAAAGCGCACGTCGTGTCAAACACCGGCAGGGGCATCACGTCGAAACCTGGGCTTTCCCTGCATGAAAAGCCCGGTAACATAGGTGGGTGTGATGGAACGCGATCTGATCGGTTATGGGGCGAATCCGCCAGACCCGCGTTGGCCTAACCAAGCGCGCATCGCCGTCAATTTCGTCTTAAATTTCGAAGAGGGCTCCGAGCCGTCTGTCTTGGACGGTGACGCCGCGTCGGAGTGGGGGCTTACCGAATATGGCGCAACCGCGCCGGGTGTTGCAGGCCGTGACCTCGGGGCAGAGGGCATGTTTGCTTACGGGAGCCGTGTGGGGTTCTGGCGTATCCATCGCTTATTCCAAGAACGTGACCTACCGATGACGGTGTTTGGCTGCGCCTTGGCGCTGGAACGCAACGTCCCCGCCGCTGTGGCAATCCGTGACGCCGGATACGATGTTTGCTGCCACGGCTGGCGGTGGGAAAAACACTTCGAACTGCCGGAGGACGTCGAGCGCGAACGGATTCGCAAGGCCGTTGCCTCCATCCAATCGACGATCGGCGAGCGGCCGCTGGGCTGGTATTGCCGCAGCACCCCGAGTGTAAACACCCGCCGGCTTCTGGTGGAGGAAGGTGGCTTTCTTTACGATTCGGATGCGTATGATGACGAGCTACCCTATTGGTGCCGTGTAGGTGGCAAGCCGCATCTGGTGGTGCCGTATAGTCTTTCGACAAACGACGCGAAATTTGCGCGGGGCGCCTTTGGCACCGGGGATGATTTCTTCCACTACTGCCGTGATGCGTTCGACATGCTCTATCAGGAGGGACGCACACAGCCAAAGATGCTGTCAATCGGATTGCATATGCGCATCATCGGGCATCCGGCGCGGGCTGCGGGTTTACAGCGCTTGCTTGATCACATCGGCCGCTTCGACGGCGTTTGGGTCACGCGCCGCTTGGATATTGCACGTCACTGGCTGGAACATTTTCCCCCGCCGGGGGCGAATGGCGGATCGTAGACCCATGTCGCACGTATCGGCGTCGGGCCGAGGTCAAGGCGATAACATCCTCATCATAAAGCTGGGCGCGTTCGGCAACATCGTCCTCTCGATGGCGGCCTTTGCTGCGATCAGGCAGCATCATGCGCAGGCCCGGATCTCTGTCCTAACCGCCCAGGCCTATGCGCCATGGCTGCGCACCTTTCCCTATTTTGATGAGGTCCTGGTTGACCCGAGGCCAGCTTTTGTTGACCTGCGCGCCCGTCGTCGACTGCGCGATATCCTCATCTCAGGAAGGTTTTCTCGGGTCTATGACCTGCAAACGTCCAGCCGATCATCCCGTTATTTCAGTCTCTTCCCGATAAAAGCGCGGCCAGACTGGTCCGGGATCGCCTACGGTTGCTCGCTGCCTGATCGGGATCCAAACCGGAACAGGCTCCACGATGCGACCCGTATCCGGGGGCAACTCCGACAAGCGGGGATACACAATTATCCCGATGCCGATCTCTCCTGGTGTCATGGCGATGTTGCAAGGTTTAACCTACCGGGTGCTATCGCTCTGTTGGTGCCGGGGAGTTCGGCGCATCGATTGGGAAAGCGGTGGCCAGCGGACCGCTACGAAGCCTTGGCCCGCGTTATCCGAGAAAAAGGCATCGTGCCCGTCATTCTCGGCAGCATGTCGGAACAATTTCTGGCCCAGGAAATCCCCAGTGCTATCGACCTGATCGGGCGAACGAGCTTCGAGGATTTGGCGTCACTCGCGCGCATTGCTCGCTTTGCAGTCGGCAACGATACAGGCCCAATGCATCTTTTGGCGACTGCAGGCTGCCCGAGTGTGACTTTATTTTCCGAGGACTCGAACCCTGACCTATGCGCCCCGGTCGGTCCGTGGACGCGTGTGCTGCAGCGCCCAAGGTTATCCGATCTTGCTGTTGCCGACGTGTTGGCGCAACTCCCGGAAGATCGCATGTGATTCCGCAAAGCCCAGCGTCATTGACCAATCCGGCCGTCTCAGTTGAGGACGGCGTGCCGATGCCGCAACGGCTCTGGGCGATATTGACCATCGGTCTCGGTCTCACCCTGGCGGTGCTGGATGGTGGCATCGCCAATGTCGCTTTGCCGACCATTGCACGTGAGGTGAACACGTCTCCGGCCAATTCGATCTGGGTGGTGAACGCTTATCAACTCGCCGTTACCGTTTCCTTACTGCCGTTATCCTCCTTGGGGGAGATTTACGGCTACCGGCGTATCTATCAAGCCGGGTTGATCCTGTTCACGCTCGCCTCACTGGTGTGCGCGATGTCCGCATCATTGCCGACGCTCATCCTAGCGCGTGTTCTGCAAGGTTTCGGCGCAGCTGGCATCATGAGCGTCAATAGTGCCCTGATCCGTTTCATTTACCCGCGCCGCTGGCTCGGCCGGGGTGTCGGGTTGAATGCGACCGTGGGATCCATGGCGGCAGCGCTAGGTCCCTCTGTCGCCGCCGGCATTCTCTCGGTTGCACCCTGGCCTTGGCTATTTGCCGTTAACGTACCGCTGGGCATCATGGCGGTGTTTATCGCGTTGCGCGCCTTGCCGCATACGCCGCGATCAGGCGTCGCCTTCGATGCCGGCAGCGCGGCGTTGCAGGCAGTCGCCTTCGGCACATTGCTTTTTGGCGTGTCCGAGATGGGGCATGGCGATTCCTGGCGTCATGTGGCGACGGAAATGCTTATGGCTGCTATTGCGGGGGGCGCGCTGGTGTTTCGCCAACTCAGCCGCACAGCGCCAATGCTGCCGGTAGACCTGTTTCGTATCCCTCTTTTTGCTCTGTCGGTCGCGAGTTCGGTGTGTTCCTTCATCGCCCAAGCAATCGGCCAGATTTCCATGCCGTTCCTGTTTCAGCATCGGTTTATGCTGGATCAGGTCACAACTGGCCTGTTGATGACGCCATGGCCGCTGATCGTCGCGGTGATCGCGCCGTTTATTGGGCGCCTAGCCGACCGATACCCCGCGGGCTTGCTGGGGGGCTGTGGGATGGTCGTGATGGGTTTCGGTCTGCTGGAAATGAGCTTGCTGCCCGATCATCCCAGTAGCTTCGATATCGCCTGGAGAATGACTGTCTGCGGACTGGGATTCGGCTTTTTCAATACGCCGAATAATCGTGCCATCATCACCTCGGCGCCACCTATCCGCACAGGGGGCGCTAGCGGCATGCAAGCGACCGCTCGGTTGCTCGGCCAGTCCATGGGGGCGGCCTTGGTTGCGCTAATCTTTACGGCATTCCCCGACAATGGTCCCGTCGTCGCGCTGATGATCGCCGCAGCGGTTGCTGTTGGTGCCGCACTGGTCAGTTTCAGCCGCCTAGCGGCGTGATGCTTGTGCCTAGCACGTATTGGCTCGCGCCGTGGGGAGGCTAAGATCGCTCCGAATAACATATGGTTGAATGAGGAAACGTCGATGACCACACCCCTCGCTGGTGTCACAGTGTTAGACTTCGGCCAAATTTATCAGGGGCCTTACGCGACGATGCTGATGGCTAAGGCTGGCGCCGATGTCATCAAGATCGAGCCGCCCGGTGGTGAGCCGTTGCGGCGACGCATCATCGCCACGGGGGGCGAAACGACCCTGCCAATCGCGATGCTGAACGCCAACAAAAGGGCGGTTACGCTCAATCTGAAGTCGGATGCCGGCAAGGATCTCTTGAAGAGGATGGTCGCCAAGGCGGATGTGCTCTTGGAGAATTTTTCCCCTGGCACGCTCGATAGTCTGGGCGTCGGTTACGATGTTTTGAAGGAGATCAATCCGCGCTTGATCTACGCATCGGGGACAGGGTTTGGCGTGACCGGACCGGATCGGGATAATTTGGCGATGGATTTCACCATCCAGGCGGCTTCTGGGATCATGAGTGTCACCGGCGATCCAAATGGCCCGCCGATGAAGGCAGGGCCAACGCTCGTCGATTTCATGGGCGGCATTCATCTCTATGCGGCCGTGATGACGGCACTGCTCCACCGAGTCGCAACCGGCGAAGGCCAGTTCGTCGAAGTGGCGATGCAAGAGACCGTCTATTCGTCACTGGCGTCGAGTTACGATTATCATCTTCGCACAGGCAAAATCCCGCCGCGCGCGGGCAATCGTCAGGCCGGACTTGGCAGCGCGCCCTATAACGCTTTTCAGACGACCGACGGCTGGGCTGCCGTGCATGTGGTGACGGAAGCCCATTGGTCTAATCTGCTGAAAGCGATGGGGCGGGAAGACCTGAAAGACGATCCGCGATTTTCCACCAATGCCGCGCGCACAGCCAATATGGAAGCAACCGAGGCGATCGTGTCAGCCTGGACAAAAAACCTCAGCAAGCATGAGGTTGCGGCGATTGCCAAGCGTTTCAAAATTCCCGCCGCAGCCGTGCGCAACCCTGTCGAGGTGATGAACGACGCCCACATGCACGAGCGCGGCATGCTACAGCGGATCGAGCATCCTGCTTTGGGGGAGATCGTGGTGCCCAACACCCCGCTGAGGTTGCATGGCGCAGACCGTGTTGAACCAATACCAAGCCCCTCTCTCGGTCAGGATAACCTGGCGATCTACGGCACATGGCTTGGTCTGGGCGCCGATCGCGTCGCGGCGCTGCGGGAGGAAGGCGCTATCTAGTGTGGCACATGCCGCGTTGCTTGCGTCCGTCGGAGCGCCATCGTCCGACGAACGCGCAATAGCGGGCGTTACTGGCTAGCCCAGACGATACGATGCATCCAGGTAACGTCCCCGAGGTCAAAACTGTAGTCCGGGTGCTCGGGGTTCAGGCTTTTTAGTTCGATCCGGCGTGCCGAGCGGCGGGTGAGTTGTTTGGCCATGACTTGGCCGTCCGTGATGCGAACCACGACACGGTCTCCGCGGCGAATGGGTGCCGAAGGGGAGATGACGACAACGTCGCCGTCACGATAGACCGGTTCCATTGAGTCACCGCTGATTTCCAGCGCATAGGCATTCGGGTCCGCGACTTCCGGAAGGCTTACCTCATCCCAACTACCGCCGACAGGATATCCGCCGTCGTCGAAATACCCCTCGCCACCCGCTTGGGCGAGGCCAATCAACGGCACGCGGCGGGTGATTGCTGCGCGGGCCGTGTTACTGGCCAAAGCCCGTGCGCCGGAAACCAGGGACGTGAAGCTTTCCAGTGACGCGCCTGTCGCGTCCAGCACCTTGGCGATACTTTCGGTGCTGGGCCAGCGCGCGCGCCCATCAGGCATATGCCGCTTTGATGGATTGAACGTTGTGGCGTCGAGTCCGGACCGCTTGGCCAGGCCCGATGCCGACAGGCCCTTTTCCGCAGCCAGCGTATCGATCGCGCGCCAGACATCTTCGTGTTTCATAAAAGCTCTCCAGGTGGCGCGATGCGCCCTTTAATGGTGCAGAGTATGCCATAGGAACAAGTGCCGATCCAATAGGAAAATGAACCATATTTACTTGCCATGGTATGCAACCTATGGTTATATTTGTGGTCGGCAGTTCTAGGCCGCTATTCGAAAGGTCTCTTCATGAACCCGCAGATACGACGCTCCGTGATGCCCCGTCCCGCTGATGCACTGGTTGCAGGTCGCCAGAGCGTCCCGTTTGCCTGCGCGGAAGATGCCTGGATTTGGACGATGGCGGCGCTGATTGCCCGGCGAGAAGGCGCGCGGTTTGGTGCCAACAAAGGGACCATCACCCGCCCATGCGAGCCCGACGACGTGGTGCGCTGTCTCGATCAACTCTATCGCCAGAACCGTATCGACCTCGGTCATGCCCGCGTGCTTCGTGCTTGGGGGGAGCGTCAGATCAGCCCTAGTGCCATGATTCATGCAGAACGACATGACCATAGGTTGTGGAGTGAAGCGCTTCAGTGCCTGGAATGGCCATTACGTATGAAGGGAATTGTCGCGTGAAGAAACTATTTATGAAAATTTTCTTGACAATCTTCGGCCGCTTGGCCTAATCTCGTTACATCAACGGGCGAACTGCGCCCATCGTCGTTTTCCTGCTCCAACCGTTTGCCGCCGTTCCTGCTGGGACGGCGGCTTTTTTTATGAAAGGGTGCCATCATGGCCTTCGCTATTCGCAATCTGTCGGTGTTAGCCTACGCTAATGGCTTCACGCTGTGGCACTACAAATCGGCTAAGGATAATCTTGCGTCTATTACCAGCGGTAACTACTTGGCGGACGCGAGCGATATGCTGACGGCAGGTGATTTGATCATGCTTTCAGCGGCCGACGGTGCTCGTATCGTCAGCGTTACGCTCGCTGATATTGAAACGGTCGTTACCGCCCCCTTGGCATGATTATCAGCTCGATCCGATTGTCTTGATGATCAGCGTCGGGGCGGACGCTCGATGACTGCGGCGTGCCAGTCGCCACCTTGTCGCGTGATGAGCCATTGTCCGTCGGCATGGCGGGTGCTCAGGCCCATTTTTTCCAACCGGCGCAAGCACGGTTCATCTGGCAGTGATCCGGGCCGTCCGTTCGGAGAGCAAAGAAAGAGCCTGTGCAGGGCGGCGCGGCAGCAGGTCTCGAGATACGGGTCACGCCACATTATGCACGAACAGCCGACGGTTTCGACAAAGTTTTTCTAACGTATACCCCTGCCAGCCGCAAGGTTGGGACCGAGGCGTCTACCTTGAAATTTCCATTCCGGCCGTCCGTATTTTTTAATGAGCCATTGGTTATGAGAAGTTATTACGTTCCATGTTCGATATGAGTTCCTGGTTCCAGCTGGTATTGGAAATCATTCTTGATGTCTGTCGGCTGTCGGGCAGGAGGCTTGCGCAACCGTTGCTCACGGCGGTGTGTCTGACAGGCGCATATACCGCCATTCATGTGACGCAGGAGAAAAGTGTTTCCGCCGGTCTGCGTTCGGCTTTTTTCGATAGTGAGGCAGATCGCCAGGAGCGCCGCCGGATTGAGGACCAAGCCACACTTCAGGTCGAACTGCGGCAATTTGTGGCGGCGAATAAACTCATCAACCAGCTTTTAGAAACCGTCATGGTCCACGCACCAGGTGCGTCGCGGGTTTCCCTCGGCGTGATCCATAACGGTGTCACCGGGATCAACGGTGCTGGGTTGTTGCGATATGACGACACAAACAGCGTCGCCGCCCAAGGGCGGCTCGGTATTCCCGTCGTGACAAACCAACCGCTATCGGATTGGGGCGATGTCCTGCCGGCTTTGATGGCAGGGGAGTGTGCGTTTCATCCCACGCGTGACCTTCAGGGCACGTCTCTTCGCACACGCTTTGAGTCGTATGGCGTTGCCAAGTTGCTCGTCTGCCCGGCCTCCGACGTGCAGGGCAAAATGGTTGGGGCCATCTTTGTGATGTGGGATGCAGTCGATCCCCCGTCGGCAACGCTGGATATCAAGGCGCTGATGCAAACGGCGAAGCATCAGGGGGCGCAGATTGCCACTGCGCTGGATCTCCGCGGCCCTGCGTCGATCATACCGACTTTAATGGGAAACTAGGCGTCAGGCGTTGCTTTAGGCCTATCATCATCGTGGGGAACGCGGCATATCACGGCGGGTGATGATGGATTTGTTCGCTTCTCTCGCTCTTGTATTGTTGCGCCGGATGGATCCGGAAAAGGCGCATGGACTTGCGATCCGTGCCCTGGCAGCGGGTGTTGTCCCGGTCCGGCCTATCCAAGACGATCCCAGGCTCGGCGCTACTGCCTTTGGCCAAACCTTTACCAACCCGTTGGGGCTTGCCGCAGGGTTCGATAAGAATGCCGATGCTGGGGCAGCGCTCTTACGCCTTGGTTTTGGTTTCGTCGAAACGGGGACCGTTACGCCGCGACCGCAAACCGGCAATCCAAAGCCACGCATGTTTCGTTTGGCCGAGGATTTTGGCGCGATCAATCGTCTCGGATTCAACAACAAAGGGCTCGACGTCTATAAGAGCAATTTGGCCGCCTTGGCTTGGCGCCAAATCCCACTCGGCGCCAATGTGGGGATCAACAAAGAGGGCGCGGACCCGATCCGTGATTACCCTGCGATGATCGCAGCAGTCGCGCCGCTCGCTGACTATGCCGTTATCAATATCTCGTCACCCAATACCCCCGGGCTGCGCGATCTTCAGTCCGAAGATCAACTGCGTCGGATACTGGCGGCGGTTATGGCGATCGCGGAGCGTCCGCCGATCCTGGTTAAGATCGCGCCCGACTTGTCGCAGGACGGCCTTGCCGCCGTCGTGGAAGCCTGCGTCAATCACAACGTCGCAGGTTTGATCGTAGGTAATACGACGATTTCCCGTCCGAAAACACTTCGCTCAGCGCAGGCGGCAGAGGGCGGTGGTCTATCTGGGGCACCACTACGGCCGCTGGCCACGCGGGTTCTGGCGCGCGTCTCTTTGTTGGCCCGCGGCCGCTTGGTTTTGATCGGGACGGGTGGGATCTTCTCTGGAGCCGATGTTCTGGAAAAAATCCAGGCCGGCGCAACGCTCGTGCAACTTTACACCAGCTTCGCCTATTTCGGTCCAGCAATCGTTCCACGATTGAAGCAAGAATTGTTGGCGGCGATGGATGCGGCGGGTGTTACCAACATCGCCGATGCGGTTGCGACGAGAGCCGAAGAATTGGCGGAGGCGCACTGAATGCAACACCTCACAGGTTTTGCCCCTTTGGCAGAGCAGTATCAGGGCTTCATTTTGGATCTTTGGGGGGTCATTCACGACGGCGTGAATGCATTCCCGCATGCCGTTGAGACGCTTTTGCAGTTGAAGGCGATGGGTAAGCGCACCTTACTGCTATCAAACGCCCCGAGGACCAATGCCGCCGTTCAAGCGATGATGCGCCGCATGGGGATCGATGACCATCTTTACAGCGGTATTCTTACCAGCGGGGAGGCGGTGCGACGGGCTCTGCAGAATCCGCCGGACCTTTGGTGGACGGAACTTGGAGGGAGCGTTTTTCATCTGGGGCCGCAGCGCGACCGCCCAGTGATCGACGGCCTTCCATTAGCCGTCGTCGACAACCCCGAGGCCGCCGATTTTGTGCTGAACACCGGGCCCGACGATCACCTGGACCCGACGGATATGGCTGAGTTTGAGCCGATCCTGGCTCGCTGTGCGCGTCGCCGTTTGAAAATGATCTGCGCCAATCCAGACCTTGAAGTCATACGCGGCGGTGTCCGGGTTCTCTGCGCCGGAGCGCTCGCGGCGCGCTATGAGGAACTGGGTGGGGACGTGCGATCCCTCGGTAAACCTGATCCAGCGATTTATCAGCCGGTGCTTGAAGAACTCGATGTTCCTGCTGACAAAGTGCTGGCGGTAGGAGATTCCCTGCGCACTGATATGGCCGGTGCCGCCGGTGTTGGCTTATCGGCATGCTGGGTACTCGATGGTATCCACGGCGCGGCGTTGCGGTCGTCCGATGGTGGCTTTGACACAATCGGCGCAGAGAGAACTGCCGCAAACGCCGGTCTGGCCCCAGTCGCAACAGTGCCGCGCTTCGTGTGGTAATCAGATCGCGCAGCGCATCGACGCTGAGGGCAGACCTGTCATTCAATTGCGTTGAACGTGATTTCGGTGCCATCCCACAGAGCAAGGGTTTCCTTGCGACGACTTCCGACTTTATCCATGCTCGGAGCCACGATCGCGCAGGCACCTTCAACCGTCCAGTCCACACGTTGGAAAAGCGAGAACGGTAGATCCAGATCACGGGTCGGCGCAGCCGTTACTGTCGCGCCAGGTATGCGTTCGGGCGCAGTTTCTGGTTTGAACTTGCCCGTTGCTCGCCCCTGCGCGCGAGACCGTGTCTGACTAATCTTGTGCATGCCCCTAGCCCCCCGGCTGTCCCTATGTCTGCCCTCCTGGCTGCACGCAGCGGATTTGTCCGCCGTGGGACGGTTCTAGGGCGAGATGGTAAACAGAAGGTTAATGGGGCTGCCAAAATCAAAGCAGGTCAGCAGTCGCAGGGCTTGGTATCGCCCCTATTTGATCGGCACGGTAACGCTGAAGCCGGGGGTCTGGATGGCTTTTTTGTCTTCGGTCGATTGATAGCGAGATCCTGGTGTGAAACCGTAGCTGGCATTGAAAGCGTCGTTGCGGTAGAGCCGCAGGGTGAATTTCGCCGCTGGTATGGTGTTGGCCGAAGGGTCTTGAACGTTAGCGTCAGGGACCGGAGCGGAAGACCGCAGCGTCGTCATGTCGGGTGGCACCGGGGGGAGAGGCAGGTCTTCTGCCAACACAACGCCCGCTGGCCATGACACGAGCACCCAAGCGGACAACGCCAGAAGCCTACGATCGATGGTCATTTCTGTTCACCTAGTGGATCTGAGTTGGCACCTGTTGCAAGCGGATGGATGCCACGATGATCATGGTCCGGATTGCCGGCCGGATGGCCGAGTGCATCGTTGCCAACGCGGCGCCACGCATCCAGCGCCCATCGTACAGATGGAAAGGCGATGTCGCTCCATGGAATATCGTCCCAATGAAACAAGCGGACATCCAGGCTTTCCGGACCCGGCGCGAAGCGGCGGGCCACTGGATCAGCGAAGCGGGCGCGGTAGATGAGTTGGACCTGGGCTATCCGCGCGATACTGAAGACGCCCAGAATGCCATCGATAACGATGTTCGCTTCGGCTTCCTCAAGAGCCTCTCTTACCGCGCCTTCTTCAGGTGTTTCACCGAGCTCCATATAGCCGGCGGGGAGCGTCCAGAAACCTCGACGAGGTTCGATGGCACGACGACACATCAATACCCGGTTGTCGCTGACCACCACACTGCCGACAATAATTTTGGGGTTTTCATAGGCGACAAAGCCGCAGTCGGAGCACATGAGGCGCTCTCGATCATCACCGTCTGGGGTCTGCCGAACGAAGGACGACATCGCAGTAACATGAGGATGAGGGTCTCTGAAATCAAGCTGTAACAGAGAACGGCCTCGTCGATGCAGCGCCGCCCTCTGAGGGGCGGCGGTCTAGCGAGCCCCGTCAGCCATCAGGCGATGAAGAAAAGAGTATGTCCACGGCCTGGGCCCAGTTGTTTCCGTAGCCCACCAGCCGGGTCGGTCGTTCCTGCTGGTGGTTTGCCGGTTTCATCTGCATTCTGCTCTGAGGCGTGCTTTTGCTCTGGCATCGCCGGAGTGCCGAGGAACCAGTCATAAACATGAGACAGAACGGATTCTCGGCGAGGGTGAGGAACTTGGGGCATACGACTGTCTACCGCCAATGGGTTAAAAAATATTTAAGCCACCAGCTGCGCGTGGCCCTGGTTTAGGACACGCCGGACACCGCTTTCCGTGGGAGGTCTTGTTGACCGGTCAGTGTGACGACGATCGAGTGAGTGAATGTCCTGATCCAGTTGATCGACGTTGGTTTATCGACGATGAGCAAATCTGCCACTTATCAGCGTTCAACGTCGTCAGACCGCATTCACCCGTTAGGCCGAGTGCACCCGTTAGGCTTGCCATCGTCAGAGCATGTCGGCCGCAAGCCGCGGTCATACGCGCGGATGTTTAAGTATTTGCGATCGTGTCTGAAGACCAGACATGCCGGGAAATAGCATCGAGTAATGTTTCAATATCAACCGACTCAGGCGGGAGCCCGGTTGACTTGGACGGTGCGAAACGCCCCTGTTCCGCATCAGGAGAAACCAGGGGAATAATTGACACTGCTCCGGCCGGCGCAGGCAGGAGGCGAATGGCCTGTATGATGCGCTGTGCGTCTGTCTCCGGCGCGGAGATGTCTATCAACACGATATCGAAAGGCGCCATTTTTAGCGCTTTGATCGCGTCCCCCTCATTGTCCGCAGTCTCGACAAAGTGGCCGGCGCGGCGCAGGCCATCTGCCGCGTCCCAAACATTTTCTGCCCTGTCCGCAACGATCAGAATGCGGGTTCTGGGTAACCGAGGACGGAGCCGCCCAACACCATTGGGAGGCGGGGTCTGCACCGATGGCGTTGCGGCGCGGATTGTTGATCGTTGAGCGAGTGCGGATCGGGGCAACGTGGTCCAGACCGTATTGCCGACATTGCCATCCTGGTCGCGCCAAGGCTCATAACCAATGCGTCCGCCGAGCAAAGCCACCACGTCCTGGCATAAGTAAAGCTGCAGATCGGCGCTGGTGGATTGGACGTCGTCGAATTGGTCCAAGAACGCGTGTGGCCGCAACAGTGCTTGTAGGTCATGATCCGCGAAAAGCGGGCCTTGATCACGTATGGTCAGCCGGACCGCCTCTGTGCCGTTGGCGATCGCGGCGGCGGAAAGCGTGACTGTGCCAGGGGACGCGTGCTCAAGGACATGTGACAAAATAATGCTCTGCACTTGGCGCAGCCGGCCAGCGTCGGTGTGCAGCATGTCCGGCGTGTCTTGCGCTATGTCGAGTTTGATGGAGATGCCCCTCTCCTGTGCCCGCGCACTGGCTTGTTCGATACACTGTGCCAAAACCGCCGGCAGAGCGGTCAGGCTGAGGCTGACCGACAGGTTTCCGGCTTCGAACCGCGATAAGTCCAAGAGGTTGGCAATAACACCGTTCGCGTCAACGCTTGCCCGCCGAAGCGTTGCTACCAGCGCTTGCTGTGCTGGTGACAGGCTATCGTCGTCTAGTCGGCCGATTGCGTGCTGCAAGGCATGCAGATGCGATCCTAACGCACGCTCGACGTAGGCGATGAACCGTGAATTCGCCATTTTTGCGCGGTCTGTGTCGGCCTTTGCCTGATACAGTGCTTGTTCGGTCAGTTTGCGATCCGTGATATCCGAATACTGCATCACAAACCCGCCACCTGGCAGCGGTGTCCGGCGCAGTTGGATGTTGCGGCCATCCGGACGCTGGCGCTCAACCGTGCTGGGTGCCGCGGTTCGCAGGTGCGCTATCTGTGTGGCGATTTCGGCATCCGGATCGGCGATTTGGCCAAATTGGTTACCACGGATCTGAGCACGCAGTATCTCTTCGATCGGCAGTCCGACCCGCAACATTTCCCCGGGAATATCGGCGATCTCGGGGAAATGGCTGTTCCACTCGACAAGACACATGCTGGCGTCCATCACGGCGACACCGTCACTCATGCCCGCCAGGGTCGCATGTAGTTGCTCAGCCTTGGTATCGGACTGCACACGGGCGAAGACGGCTTGGGCATGAGCCGCAGCAAGATTGGCGCGCCCCTCGGCCAATACCCTCTCTCGGCGTCGCGCTGCGTAGCGGCCACGGGTCAGCGCCAGCGCAAGGGCGATCAGCAGGGCCGTGCTGCCTATGGCAAAAAACTGCGCTTGGCGTGTCGCTGTCGCGGCTTGCTGAAGAACTTGTCCCTCCGCCAGCGCAACCACGATAGCGAGGTCACGTCCGGGGATTTGGCGGAACGCGTGAATGCGGGTGGCGGCGTCAGTCGAGGAGGGGCCGACCCAGATACCAGACGCCGATTGGCTGATAGCATCGAACATCGGCGTCCCAGCGATGGTAGCATCGGGATCGATCGTCGACGGGCCTACGGCGGCTCGCAGTTTACTATCTTTCAACCCGATCAGCGCAATGAGCGTGCCAGGGCTGAGATCGGCTTGGCCAAAAATGTCGGCGATTGCGTCGATCCGATAGGCGGCAGCAATCACGCCGGCAAAGGACCCGTCAGGATTGCGTAATGCACGGGCAGTATTGATATGCCATTCGCGCGTGACCTGATCGATCGTCGCAGAGCCGATGAACATTCGGTCGGCGGGCATCTGCCCCCATGAAAAGGCAACAAAATAATCGAGATCGGCGACGGACTGGTGGACAGCATCCGGGATCGACGCTTGCTGGACGATGCCTTGTTGATCCGTCACGATCACATCGCGGATCAGGCCAGCGGCTGAGGTGAGTCGGGGTTGCCAGGTTGCTAGGTCGAAATGGGTGCGATCGGCTTGCCAGATGTTTTGCAAGATCTGTAGCGTCTGATCGATCGATAGCAATTGCCGGCCGATCTGTTCGCTGAAAGAGAGGGCTTGATTATCAACCGCAGCCCGACCGCGGGAAAAAGCCTCTTGCCGCAGGTCGGCGACGGTTCGGAGCGTCACGCCCCAGGTCAGACCGATCAGCAATACCGTGATCAGGATTATCCCCGCTGCATGCAGGAAATACTTGTCAGGCCTCATGGCTGAAGGGCGGCGCACCTGCATTGAAGGAAACCCGGTTTGGACATTCGTCCTAGCGCCAAGCGTTGGTCAATGACAACCAAAGAGAAAGCACCGTCCGTATAATCCCTTCGCGGTGCTTCGGGATGTTTACCAAGCGCTGAAACCCCACGGGCCGCATCAACCGCGCGGCCGATTTCCGCGCCGAAGCATTGCCGTTGAAGCCCTTTTCCTGACGGCTTTCAGCGCGCTTCAGGCCAACGGGATGCATGGGATTATCGGCAGCACGGCAAGGCCGCCCGGGTGGCCCCGGGCGGTCTCATCGATGGCCGATCAGAGAGCCGCGAGTGCGGCGTTCAGTGTCGCACTGGGGCGCATGGCCGCCGATGCCTTGTCAGTGTCAGGCAGGTAATACCCTCCGGTATCCATCGGCTTGCCCTGAGCGGCGATCAATTCCGCCGCAATCTTCGCCTCCGCCGCAGCCAAGGTCTCGGCCAAAGGTTTGAAGCGGGCTGCCAGCGCTGAACTATTGTCGCGCGCGGCCAGTGCCTGCGCCCAATAGAGCGCGAGGTAAAAATGGCTGCCGCGGTTGTCGATTTCGCCAACTTTGCGCGCCGGTGACCGGTTGTATTCCAGGATCTTACCGTTCGCCTCATCCAGCGTTTCGGCAAGCACCTGCACATCCTCGTTCTTGGCGGTCTGGGCCAAGTGTTCAAGCGAAGCGCAAAGGGCCAGGAATTCGCCGAGCGAATCCCAGCGCAGATAGCCCTCTTCCTGGAACTGTTCCACGTGCTTGGGGGCCGAACCGCCGGCGCCTGTCTCGAACAGGCCACCGCCGGCCATCAGCGGAACGATCGATAGCATCTTCGCGGAGGTACCGAGTTCCATGATCGGGAACAAGTCGGTCAGATAGTCGCGGAGCACGTTGCCTGTCACCGAGATCGTATCCTGCCCGGCGCGGATCCGCGCGAGCGAGAATTTCATCGCCTCGACGGGCGCCAGGATACGGATATCCAGTCCGGATGTGTCTTGATCCTTCAGGTATGTCTCCACCTTGGCGATCAACTGCGCGTCATGCGCACGATTGGCATCAAGCCAGAACACGGCCGGCGTGTTCGTCAGGCGTGCGCGACGCACCCCGAGTTCTACCCAGTTACGGATCGGCGCATCCTTGACCTGGCACATGCGGAAGATATCGCCGGTCTCGACTGGCCGTTCCAGCAGCACCGTGCCGTCGTCGGCAACAACGCGCACCGTGCCGTCCGAGGAGACCTCGAACGTCTTGTCGTGCGAGCCATATTCTTCCGCCTGCTGCGCCATAAGACCCACATTCGGCACCGTTCCCATCGTCTTCGGGTCGAAGGCGCCGTGCGCCTTGCAGTCCTCGATGACTGTCTGGAACAAGCGCGCGTAGCAGCGATCCGGAATCACTGCCTTGGCGTCGTGCAACTTGCCGTCGGCCCCCCACATGCGGCCAGATTCGCGTATCATCGCCGGCATCGACGCATCGACGATCGTATCGCTCGACACGTGCAGATTGGTAATTCCACGATCGGAATTGACCATGGCCAAGCCGGGCCGCGCCGCGTATGTGGCTGCGATATCAGCCTTGATGGCAGCTTTCTCCGCCTCTGGCAGCGTTTCGATGCGGGTCAACAGATCGCCCACGCCATTGTCGGGATCCACTCCCAACCGCGCCAGCGTGGCAGCGTGCTTTTCGAAAACGTCGGCGAAAAAAACCGAAACGCAATGACCGAACAGGATGGGGTCAGAGATCTTCATCATGGTCGCCTTCAGGTGCAGGGAGAACAGCACCCCGCTCTTTTTGGCGTCCTCGATCTGCTCGGCGTAAAAGGCGCGCAGGGCCTTGCGGCTCATGGTCGACGCGTCGATGATCTCACCGGGTTTCAGCGGCGTTTTTGCCTTCAGCACCGTGACCGTGCCGTCGGTCCCGACCAACTCGATGCGCGCATTGGTCGCTGTCGTGATGGTGGTCGCGACTTCCGAGCCATAGAAGTCCCCGCCCGACATGAATGCCACATGCGATTTGGAGTCCGGCGACCAGACCCCCATCTTGTGCGGATTGTTGCGCGCGTATTGCTTGACCGCACCGGCGGCGCGACGGTCGGAGTTACCTTCGCGCAGCACAGGGTTCACCGCGCTGCCAAGCACCTTGCCGTAACGGGCGCGAATTTCTTTATCGGCCGGCGTCGCATCGCTGTCCGGATAGTCGGGCACCTTATAGCCTTTGCTCTGTAGCTCCTTGATCGCGGCCTTCAACTGCGGGACCGAGGCAGAGATATTCGGCAGTTTGATGATGTTCGCCTCGGGCTTCATCGCCAACTGGCCGAGTTCGGCCAACTCATCGTTGATGCGCTGCGCCGGCGTCAGGTTCTCTGGGAAATTGGCCAGGATGCGGCCCGTCAGTGAAATGTCTTTCAGCGTCATCTTCACGCCGGCCGTGCCGACGAAGGCTTGGACGATGGGCAGCAGGGAATAGGTCGCGAGGGCCGGAGCTTCATCGACCTTGGTCCACACGATCTCGAGATCTGACATGCTTGTACCTCTCCGCGCCGAACCGGTATCGGCTGAGTTGAACACTATCACGAATAAGGCGCGCTTTGTCGCACCCACGCGCCGGAAGGGCAAGCGGGGAGGCCGGTGCGCGGATCTTGGCGCACCCATCCTGTCAGGATAGCAGAAAATGTTGCGTCTTATCGGACATGTGCGCCACAGCGGGCGCAAACATCAAACGACGCTTGCGCGTGGGCAGGCTTTTCTTATGGTCTCTCAACCCGACCAGCGGAGTATCTGCATGAACGACCTGACTGAAATCGAAGGCCTGCGCCGGTTCCCAATGGCTCGGCGCGGCTTGATGATGAGCGGACTGCTCAGCGGCCTCACCCTGGCAACCGAGCGCGTAGAGGCACAGGCCATCAACACCGATATGCCGGGCATCGTCGCTGGCGAAACATCCATTCCCACGAAAACCGGTGCCTTGCCCGCCTATTTCGCCAAACCGGCGGCGGGCAGTGGCTTTCCCGTCATTTTGGTGGCGGAGGAGATTTTCGGCGTCCACGAATACATCAAGGATGTCTGCCGCCGCCTAGCCAAGCTTGGCTATATGGCCGTTGCGACCGAATACTACGCTCGGATCGGCGATCTTTCGACGATGACCGACACGCAGCAGATCTTCCGCGAGGTCATCCTGAAGGCACCTGATGCTCAGTATATGGCAGATATGGACGCGACCGCTTCCTGGGCGCAGAAAAATGGTGGCTCGCGCAATCTTGGTGTTTTGGGTTTCTGCCGCGGTGGCCGTCAGGCATGGCTCTATGCCGCGCATAACCCTGGCTTGAAGGCCGCGGTGGCATTTTATGGTCCGTTGGGTGGTGCCAAGTCCGATATCCAGCCGCAAACGGCCCTCGACGTCGCCGCCGATATCAAATGTCCGCTTCTGGGCCTTTATGGCGGCCAAGATGCCGGCATCCCGGTGGCATCGGTCCAGGAAGCCGAGGCGCGCGCCAAGGCCGCCCACAAGACAGTTGAAATTGTGATCTATCCCGACGCACCGCATGGATTTCACGCTGATTACAGGCCCAGCTTCCGCGCCACCGAGGCCGCTGATGCGTGGAAGCGCATGCAGGCTTGGTTCGCCAGCCACGGCTTGGCCCCCAAAGCCTAAACGGCAACACTCTCTATCCGGCGGCGGCTTAGGCTGCGGTCCAGCCGCACGGGTTAATCTGGTCTGTAGCAGCCTATACCCGGTCGGGAAAATAACGAGGAAACGAACCCTATGGCCGAAGCCCCCTCTTTGCTGGCGCATGCCACACGCGATCTGGCCGAATTCGCCGCGGGCCTGCAGTTTGACGATATCCCGTCAACCGTCCGTCAGCACATCAAACTGTGCATTCTCGATGGACTGGGGGTGGCCTTATTCGGCGCCAAGCTGCCATGGACCGGGCTGGTGCGGGACATGGCGATCGAGGAAGGGGCGACGCCGGTTGCTTCCTTCTGGGCGACAGCGCAGCGCGGCTCCATCGCCCAGGCAGCGCTGGTCAATGGCACCGCCGGTCATGCCTTCGAGTTGGATGATATCCACAAGGAATCGATTGTTCATCCCAACTCCCTGGCCTGTCCGGTCGCCTTCGCCTTTGCCGAGGCCGACCCGAGCCTGACCGGTCGCGATATCCTGACCGCCATCGTCGCCGGGTATGAGGTTGGCTGTCGCGTCGGCAATGCCGCGACCATGGCGCTGTTTTTGCGCGGATTTCACCCTCAGGGCACCAATGGCGTTTTCGTCGCCGCGGCGACGGCGGGGCGCATCCTGAACCTGACGGCGGGGCAGATGCAGCACACACTTGGCATTGCCGGATCGATGGCTGCCGGCCTGATGGCGGCTCAGGAAGGCGCCATGGTCAAGCGTCTGCATGCCGGCAG
>Ga0164296_1000957_pt1 | contig 32342 bp, 29 predicted proteins | sample GEODES057metaG_FD_113533 | JGI IMG/M metagenome (GOLD analysis project Ga0164296, IMG submission 113533) | Dystrophic lake water microbial communities from Trout Bog Lake, Wisconsin, USA - GEODES057 metaG | ecosystem: Environmental > Aquatic > Freshwater > Lake | place: USA: Trout Bog Lake...
ACGGTAACACTGGAGGATCTTTATCCACCACTACTTACACAATGCCGTTAAGAAATGCCGATGGTATGACCTTGGATACGGTTAACACAAATATTTATGTATTGGTAAGATACACCGGAGACCCAACACCGATTTCAAACATAACAGTAACATTCTCATAATAGTAACAGATGGCAATTAATAGTACAGAAAAATCATCGAGGTTCCTCCAAAGTAGAAGGTATACCCATGATTCTTTTACTGATGCCCAAGAAGCGTTCACCTCGGTTCTTGACATAAACTCCAATGAGGTATATACCGATCAGAGTTTAATTCCATCTGCGAGCTTGCCTTTTAGTGGAAGCTCTCAAAGTGGATCTGTGTACACTGCAAACGGTATAAACGTAATGCAGTACTACTACAGGTATCCGATGACAAGATCGAACCTTGTTAGCGGATCTGCAAACGAGGTGTGGTTCTTACTTTCTCCTACCGGTTCCGTATCTGGTATCGGTGCGCAGATCATTAGCGCCAATCAACAGACCAACTTTATTTCGCCTAAATACGCTACGCCTTCGTTGGCCAACTCTACTGCGGAAGATTCTCCTGCAGGTTATTTAGCCAAAGTATTCGTATCGAACAATGCGGTGGCTCCGGCAGGTACAGACGTTGTGTCAGTTAACAACTACGCGTTCGATTACAAGACCGGTGTTTTGGAATTTGCCACTAACGCAGTAGCTCCGACGACAAGCCAATATGTTTATATTACAGTTTATCAATATATTGGTAGAACTTTAAGCACGTCGTTAGGATCTTTGACCGGATCTTTTAGCGGATCGTTCTTTGGAAACGGCGCAGGACTTATCAATATTTCTGCAAGCGCTATCGTTGGACTTAATCTTTTTCAGATAGCCACAGGAAGCGTTACGGCAAGCGTTAACGTTGGCCCAAACATATTCACCGTAGCTTCTTCTAGTACTACTGTATTTAACTTGACCAATAGCGGAAGCTTAACAATCAACGCTACTGGATCGGTTCCTTACTTCTTTTTGATAACTAGTGGAAGCAAAAACGTATTCAAAATAAACAACGAAGGTACTGTAGAGAACAAAGTTTTCGAAGGCGGTTACATTCCAACGGCACAGTACGGTGGAATCTACTTTTCTAGTCAATCAGTCTATATTGGATTGGATCAAGCTACTTTTAGCTAAAATGTTACGATATTTATAAACAGTAAAAACTAACAAAAGATGCCAGCAACCTGGAAAAAAGTCATTGTCAGTGGTTCGTCCGCTGAATTAGCCAATTTAAACGTCAACACACAGATCTTTGCTAGCGGTTCTATTAACGTAGCCAATTCATCTGGAGTTGTTAATCAAATAATCTCTTCTACTGCTGCTCAATTGACCGGTAGTTTTACAGGATCTTTCTCTGGTACTGTAACAGGTACTGTATCGGCTACGTCGTCTTACTCTGTTTCTTCTTCTTATGCGTATACAGCGTCAAGCGCGGTTAACGCTTCTGCATCACTTATCGCGGTTTCTGCTTCTTACGCTTACACTGCGAGTTCTGCTATCAACGCTTCTGCTTCTTTGATTGCGGTTTCCGCTTCTTACGCTTACACAGCGAGCTCAGCAGTAAACGCAACTTCTGCATTAACGGCATCAAGTGCTGATAACTTTGTAGTTAGAAACTCTTTAACAGCTTCAAACGCTGTAATACAAAATACTCTTACTGCTCAAACTTTAATAGTAACGACAGTAAGTTCTTCTGTAGAATTCAGCTCAGGATCTAATATCTTCGGTAACTCGACTGCGAATACCCAAACAATGACGGGTAGTTTGAACGTTTCCGGAGCAGTAAACATAATAGGATCTATCAACGGAACCAACGGTGGCTTTACGGGTTCTTTTTCAGGATCTTTCTACGGAGCTTATACAGGTTCTTTATTCGGAACTTCTTCTCAAGCAATTTCTGCATCTTACGCTTACACTGCGAGTTCTGCCATAAATGCTTCAGCATCATTAATAGCAGTTTCATCGTCTTACGCTTATACAGCAAGTTCTGCTATTAACGCATCTGCGTCTTTGATTGCTATATCGTCTTCTTACGCAGGAACTGCATCTTACGCCATACAAACTATTGCCGCATTAAGCCAAGGTAGTGGTATAACAGCGTTCTCTTACAACGGATCTTCTTCTGTGGCCATATCGGTATCTGGCGCTGCAGCTTTATCTTCCAACTACCTTCCAAAATGGACCGGCGCAGGATTTTCTAACTCCAATATTTCGGATTTAACTACTAGTATTTCCGTTGCAGTACCTACTTTCTTTACTTCGGACGTTACAGTAGGAGGTAATATTACAGTAAACGGTACGGCATCTTTCATCAATACTCAAAACGTATTGATCAAGGACAAATTTATTTTACTTGCTTCTGGATCTACATCTTTGACAGACGCAGGTATCGTAATAGCCTACTCTGGTAGCATGACCGGTAGTGCCTTCTATTTGAGTTCTAACAATACAGGACCTTACGGTCGTTGGGCAGTGGCTTATAACCAAGGAGATTCGGTTCAATCAGTTACAGCAGACGAATATATGGTAACTACTAAAGTATCTGCAGCCGCTCCTTCTAACGCAGTGGCTCCAACTTGGGGTAGTGCATCTAACGGTGTTGGTAACATGTGGGTAAACACAACAACAGACGACATTTATATTTGGGCATAATAAAATTTTTAACACGTTATGGGATTTTCATTTACAGCTAAAAAGGAACAGGAACTACAAACAGTTCAAGAGCCTCAATTGCAACTTACGCAAAGCGAAGTCGAGGCGATACTTACCATGATTAAGGACTCTAGCTTCAAGGGCGAACAAATAGAGTACGTTTACAATCTAGTATACAAACTTCAAGAGTACTACAAGCTTTTAATCTCTTAGTTTGATATTTATATGTAGCAAACTTATTAATTAGTTTCTAGAGATAGAATCTTTTTATTGGCCACGAAAGTGGGAGTGGGCAGTATACACTGTAACCAACCGTAATTAGAAGAATGGATTATTTGAAACATTATCAACTATTGTGTAATAGTAGAAAGGCCCTAAATCGCAAAAAAGATTCTGAGCATTACTACGAAAAACATCATATACTACCCAAATCTTTAGGGTGTTCTAATAGTGTTGATAACCTCGTATTATTAACTTCCAAGGAGCATTACGTAGCCCACTTACTACTTTATTTTCATTATAAGAAAATAGGAGGCGCACCATTAAGAAAGATGGCGTTCGCTTTTGTTAGCATGCTATCAGATCTTAATGGTAATAGAATGCAAATTTATGGCTCAAGACAGTATAAAATTATACGAGAAGCAGCCATTGCAACTAAGTTAGGAGTTAAAATAGAGGATACAATAAACTATAAAAAGCCAAAATCAGAATCTCATAAGGATAATATTAGATTAGCTAGAATTGGAACAATTAGATCCGAAGCTACTAAAATCAAAATATCTTTGAATAGATCTGGAGTAGTGCCAAAACACAATAGCTTAAGAGTAGAGTGCCCTATTTGCAATAAAAAAGGACAACTTACCGCCATGAAAAGATGGCATTTTGATAACTGTAAACAAATAAGCCATGCCAAGTTGGCGTAAAATCATATCATCTGGTTCAGCTGCCAGTTTGAGTTCCTTAACAGTAGACACATACGTAAGCGCAAGCAGCTTCAACGGAACCTTTACCGGATCTTTATTCGGAACTTCTTCTCAAGCAATATCGGCCTCTTACGCTGCAACTGCGTCTTATTTACTTGGGTATATCTCTCCTTTCCCATTCACAGGATCTGCACAGATCACCGGTAGTTTGGGTGTAACGGGAAGTATCAACACAGCGGGTAACATTACGACCACAGGAACCATTACTGCTCAAACGTTGGTGGTGAGTACGATAAGTTCTTCGATAGAGTACAGTTCTGGTTCGAATATCTTTGGAAATTCTACTTCCAACACACAAACCATGACGGGCTCCGTGAACATTACCGGAAGCCTTAACGTGGTTGGTAATTTGGTCTTCACAAACAGTTCATCTTACGTAGGTAACTTGGCCGGATATGGAGCAAACGCAACTTCTTACTCTGTTTTCTTGGGAGAACAGGCGGGTTACAGTGCGTCTTTGTCCGCTAACGCGACCTTCCTAGGATCTTTTGCTGGCTTCAACAATACGAGTTCTTCTTTCACTACTGCAGTTGGTTACGGAGCTGGAATTTACGTTACTGCGTCTGGCAACTCTACAATGGTCGGTGCTTACGCCGGTTACAGCGCTTCTTACGCCGTGGGTAGTACTTTCTTGGGCATATACGCCGGAGCCGCTGCATCAGCGTCTTCTTACTCTACTTTTGTGGGACCTTACGCAGGTTATCAACTTTCTGGGTCTTCTTACTCAATTGCTTTGGGATACAATGCAGGAGTGAACAATCGCATAGGTAACAATAACATATTAATAGGTACCAACGTTCAATTGGCAAGCGGAAGCGTTAACTCAATGAACATCGGAGGTTTGATATTCGGATCCGGTTCTTACTTTAGCTCTACGAATCCTTCTTCTGGTTCTGCAAACGGTAAAATCGGTATCAACCAGCCGAATCCACAATACGCATTGGACATCAGCGGTAGCGTAAACGTATCTTCTAGCATTGGATCTACTGCTTTCTTCGCAAATGCTGATACTTTGGTTATTACGGGCTCTATCTTCTTGACAGGATCTCAAAATATCACAGGATCGTTGAATGTAACCAACGGAGTTACGGCTTCTTTGTTCGGTACATCTAGTCAGGCAATTACTGCATCTTACGCATTGACAGCATCTTACGCATTAAACGGTGGAAGCGGTGGAGGAAATTACTCTGGATTATTTGCTAACTTTACTCAATCTAGTGCAGCAACTACTTGGTCGTTTACTCACAATCTTAACACTAAGACTCCACTAATACAAGTTTACGATACTTCTTACAATCAAATCATTCCTCAGTACATTTCTGGTTCTACGGTTAATACTGTAATATTACAATTCGGTATTCCAACCGCAGGTTACGCTGTAGCAACTAACGGTGGAGGACTTTATATTACGGGTTCTACTTCTACTTTGGTTCAGGCAACTCCTGCAACTACTTGGTCCTTTGTACACAATCTAAACAATCAGTACAACACTTATCAAGTCTACGATACGAACAACGAAGTAATAGTACCTTATAGAATTGTAGCCACAGATTTGACTTCTTCTGTAATTTACTTTGCATCGCCTATCGCCGGTAGAGCAGTAGCGCAGTACTCTGGAGTGAACGGAACTCCAAACGCATTGTCAGCTTCTTATTCTACTACAGCATCTTATAGTATCAGTAGTATTAGCTCATCTTATAGTACAACCGCGTCTTATATTAATGCGCTGAATCAAACGTTGACTTTGACAGGATCTTTGAACCAATCAGGAAGTTATTATATCACCGGTTCTTTATCTTTGACAGGAAGCTTTACTCAAACAGGTTATCACATATTGACTACCGTGTCTCAAAGCTTAAACTTTGCGGACGACGTTGCTGCTGCGGCAGGAGGCGTTCCTTTGGGAGGACTTTACAGAAACGGTAACTTTATTCTTATCAGACTATCATAATTATAATATATGGCAATAGCACTATCTGGATCGTTGGTTTTAACTGGCTCGTTGACTACTTCGGGAAACATCGTAGCGCAAACTTTGGTGGTGAGCACTATCAGTTCTTCTGTTGAGTACAGCTCTGGTAGTAATATCTTCGGAAACTCTACAGCTAATACTCAAACATTTACAGGTTCGGTTAATATTACTGGTTCTGTTGGTATTAATACTGGAGTTCCTGCTTATACTTTAGACGTCAATGGTACAGGAAGATTTACAGGAAGAGTCGGAATAAATGGTTCAGCAACAACGTACGGATTAACAGCCACTGGAAATACTTATTTAATTGGTCAAACAAGTGGAACATCTGATTATGGTTTAGTAGTTCAAAATTCAGGTTTTAATAATTTATTTTTGATAAGAAATGATGGACAAGCTACATTCTCAAGTAGTGTAACGGCAACTCAATATACAAGTACTGCAAATATTGCTTTTGTTCTTGGTAACGCTGCTAATAATGACTTTACAATGGGCGGTTCGAGTAGCAGTATGAGAATATTAAATAACACTCAAACTACTGCTCTTTTCCAAATTACAAATGCAGGTGCAGCTACATTTGCAGGTATTGTAACAGCAAATGGTGGAAGATATAATGTACAAGGGGCAAATCAAAATACGGTTTTTTTCAATCAAAATGCAGGAGGAACATCAACTGGATTTGTTATAGGCAGAAGTTATGGTTCAACAGATACGCAAGATTTTTTTATTTATGATGTTGCAGCATCTACTCCAAGAATGTTTATTTCTTCGGGAGGCAATGTAGGCATAGGAACAACAAGTCCAAATTCCATATTACATATTAAAGGTGCATTAAGTATTCAAAGGAGTGTTAATAGTGATACTTCAACAATTAGTAATGAGGGGGGTAATTTTTATATTAATGCCGCAAGTGGGTATAATACAATATTCCAAAATGGCTCTACTGAATATATGCGTATTACAAGTGGAGGAAATGTGGGTATTAATAAAGCCAACCCAGGATCTATGTTAGATGTAAGTGGTAGTGGAACTGGTATTTGTTGTGTACAAGCTACTTCTCCAAGTGGTACCACGGCCGCTGTTATTCAATCATCATCCCCAACTGCAGGATCAACATCATGGTATGCATATGTAGCTCAATCTGGAAATGGTTCAGTAGTAACAACAAATACTATGTTTGTTTATGGTAATGGTAATGTAGTAAACTTAAATAATAGTTATGGTACTTTATCAGATATTAAATTAAAAGAAAACATTGTAGATGCTACTCCTAAATTAGCTGATATAATGAATTTAAAAGTTAGAAACTTTAATTTTATAGCAGATGAAAATAAAACTAAGCAAATTGGTTTTATTGCTCAAGAAATAGAAGAAATATTTCCAGGACTGATAGAGGAAAATCCAGATAGAGATATAGACAATAATGATTTAGGAACAGTAACTAAAACAGTTAAAACATCAGTATTAGTACCTATGCTAGTAAAAGCTATTCAAGAACAACAAGCACAAATAGAAGAATTAAAATCACTTATAAATAAATAATATGAAATACATCGTTTTAATGCAATTTATTCCTGGTTAAAAGATATTTATACTAGATGGCAATAGTATACAAACATACAAGACTGGATACAAACGAAGTATTTTACATAGGTATAGGATCTAAAAAAAGAAGAGCATATTCTAGTTATAAGAGAAGTTCTCATTGGCATAACATAGTTAATAAAGCTGGATACGAAGTTGAATTATTACACGAAAATATAGATTGGAATAGAGCTTGTGAAATAGAGAAAGAGTTGATTAAGTTATATGGAAGAAAAGATCTTGGATTGGGAACTTTGGTAAATTTAACAGACGGTGGAGACGGAAGATTTGGAGTGACTGCTTCTGATGAAACAAAGAAAAAAATGAGTCAATCTCATATTGGTTTGAATACTTGGTCAAAAGGAATAAAGAGACCAGAAGAGTTGGTTAAACAAATTACTGAAAGCGTAAGAAAATATTGGAAACATAATACTAGACGACCATTGACAGAAGAAACAAAAGAAAAACTTAGAATTCGTTTAGCTGGGAGACCTGGAACTTGGATAGGAAAAAAACACAGCGAAGAAAGCATAGAAAAAATGAAACGTTCGCATGGAGTGGGAAAAGATAATAAAAGTTACGGTAGAAAAAATACTGCGGAAACATTAGAAAAAATGAGAGAGTCTGCGTTAAAGATACCTAACTCTACTTGTCCTCATTGCAATAAAGTGGGAAAAAGTAACGCTATGGTAAGATGGCATTTTGACAACTGTAAATTTAAACAAAAAAATATATGAAATATATAGTACTAATGGAGTTCATCAGTGGGCTTTCGCAGATATGGGTAGCAAGATTAACTCCTGAAGATCCAATCTGGGAATTCGATACTTTAGAAGAAGCACAAGCTAAGGCAGCAGAACTTCAAGCGGCAGACACAACAGGACGTCAATACAAAGGAAGTCAAGAACAGCTTGGAGTAACGTACTAGAGCTCACCCTTAACGCAACATGTCAATAACGTTTGGTAACATACTAGGTTCCGGATCACTGGCCATGAGCAATAGAGGCTCACAGGGAGGAATTACGTTTATTACAAATTACTTTCCTCCTGTTGCACCGACGCCTTCGCCAACGTTTGCTCCAACAACTGCCCCAACTACGGCAGCTCCAACTACAGCTCCTACTCCTTCGCCAACGTTTGCGCCTACAACCGCAGCGCCTACAACAGCGCCTACCCCTGGACCAACGACAGCGCCAACAACTGCTGCGCCAACTACCGCTCCTACTCAAGCACCAACAACTGCACCAACGCCAAGCCCAACAACGGCTCCAACCACCGCTGCTCCTACTCAAGCGCCAACTACTTCTCCGACCACCGCTCCAACTACGGCAGCTCCAACTACGGCGCCTACTACAGCTCCTACACCGGCTCCAACGAATGCGCCTACTCAAGCACCGACTACGGCACCAACAACAGCGCCGACTGCGGCTCCTACTACTTCTGCTCCTACTACGGCTCCTACTACAGCACCAACTACCGCTCCTACGCCTAGTCCAACCACAGCACCTACTCCTGCTCCTACAACTGCACCTACAAGTGCACCAACAACAGCTCCTACCGCTGCGCCAACAACTAAAGCGCCTACGACTGCACCAACTACTGCGCCTACGACGGCTCCAACACCTAGTCCTACAACTGCTCCTACGACTGCACCAACCACAGCTCCTACAACGGCGCCAACACCTAGTCCTACGACTGCTCCTACACCAAGTCCAACTACATCACCAACGCCTAGTCCTACTACTGCACCAACGCCTAGTCCTACTACGGCACCAACGCCTAGCCCGACAGCTTCACCAACTACCGCACCAACTACGGCACCAACGCCGAGTCCTACTCCATCGCCTACGCCTAGTCCGACACCTAGTCCAACTCCGTCACCGACCCCAAGTCCAACACCGAGTCCTACTCCATCGCCTACGCCTAGTCCTACCCCTGCTCCAACAGCGGCTACGACTAACGTATCTTACTACGCTAAGAAGTCTACAACAGCTGGTACTTACTACATGTATTGGAGTACAGACAACGCTACTTGGAACCAAAATACTACAGCGTTGAGTACGTCTTGTAACAACATCGGTTCAACACCAAGTTACGCAGTGGGTACAACGTTCTACTTCGTAATGTCGAACCCAACCGCAGGCGGTCCTTCAAATCAAGGTTGGTCAACTAACTTAACTTCTGGAGTAACATGTCCAGGCACTACAACAAGTTGTACTTCGAATAGAGTAACTACGGTAACTTCTGGTACATTGACAGTAGCGTTAACCGGTAACACTGCATCTGGAATCTGTTAATAGACTCTTCACATGGAACTTTAAGTCCATAGGAATCAGGGATTTGTGTATATTTATTAGTAACTAAACACGGTTTTGCATGGAAGAACAAGTAATACCTCAAGAAGATTGCGGATGTGGTCGTAAAAAACCGAAGAATTTTTTATTGAACAACGCTGGCCTGGAAATTTATACAGTAGACGACTTTTTAACCCCAGAAGAGTGCGATCATTTGGCCGCTTACATAGAAGAGCATAGTTATAGATCTCAGGTAGCCGGGTACGGAGACACAGCGAGCACTACGACCGAAGCAAGGACAAGTTCTACTTCTACTTTGTACAACACAGATCCAATCGTAGCGGACATCAACGCAAGAATAAGCAACGATTTGGGAGTTCCTCAGGAAAACGGCGAGGACATGCAGGGCCAAATATATCAAGTTGGTCAAGAGTTCAGACATCATCACGATTACTTCACTGGAGACGGTTATATCAATCATTGTCTGTCCAGCGGTCAACGTACTTACACTTTCATGATTTACTTGAACGACGTTGAAGCCGGTGGAGAAACAAACTTTTCTTCGTTAGAGAACTATTCGATCAAACCGAAAAAAGGAATGGCGGTAGTGTGGAAAAATTCCGACGGTAAAGGCTCAGAAGTTCCGGCCTCTATCCACGCAGGAATGCCGGTTATAGAAGGCAAAAAGATCATCATTACAAAATGGTTCAGAGAAAGAGCGTGGAATATAGCAGAAGACAGTAGATTGGCAAAAGAATATCACGAAAACGCCAAAAATACTTTAGTGTTTAGGACCAAGGAAGACTTACCAAAACTTAGTGAATTGGGCTTCAAAGTAGTCAAAGTTCCCATCAATACATGGAGATTGATTCAAGAGGCTTACATGCTATTACAAAATGTTAAGACTCCGGAAGTATGGGACGGCATGGAAACTTTTATCCACGACAAAGACGGTAAACCTGCCGACCTAGATATATTCAACATGGACAACTGTTTCAGAATCAAAGAAATTATCATAGACGAACTACAACCGATTCACGAAGAGTTCATACAGAACAAGGCAAAATTAAAGCCCAAGTGGATCTACGGTATTAGATCGTACAAGAGCGGAGCAATACTAGAAAATCATACGGATACATTAGAAACACATCACGTATCTTCAATCATTATAGTCGACAAAAAAGTAGACAAGGATTGGCCTCTCGACATACAAGATCATAACGGAAACTGGCACAAAATTTATACCGAGCCAGGAGACATGATATTGTACGAATCAGCCATTTGTTTACACGGTAGAACTGAGCCATTCGAAGGCGAGTACTACAGAAATTTCTTCACACATTACACTTTAGCCGATTATAAATTTGTTCCGTAGTTATGGATTATGTCGTTTACAGTACTAGTAACTCTAACTATCAATCTTGGCAGTGTAGATTATTAGAGCATTCGTTTACAAGAGTAAATCAGCCAGGTAAATTAATTAGATTGTGTAGTCACAACTACCACGATCCGGATAGACCTTTTGATACGTCAGAGATATCGGAAATTATAAAGCTGCCCGATTACAGAACCAGATGGACCAAATATACCTCAAACGTAGATCTGGATTACGGAATAGTGAACAAGATCGAAAGCCTAAAATACTGGTTAAAACACTACAAAGGTATAAAGGACTCGGACGTAGTTTTGTTCGTTGACCCTGACATGATATTCGCAAAAGCGGTCACACAAACTGTACAACAAGGTACGATATTGGGTCAAAGATGGATAGACGAAGGATCTCACGATGGCAAACCTTTTAGAACTTACGCAAGTCACATTAAGGACAGAGTTACTAGGGACACGGTATTCATGTATCCTTACATCGCGACCGTAGGGGATCTAAAAAAGATCGTCGACAGGTACGCTAGCCTTTGTTACAAGATGAGGTTAGAAAACTTCCCAGATCTTTGGGAGTCAGAGATGTATTCTTTGATTATCTCTGCGTTGGAACAAAACATAGAAGTAAAGACGATAGACAATCTAGGATTCTGTACAACTTGGGCAGACAGAGACGGATTCACGAGCAAAGAGTTCGTAGATTCCATTCATCTGTATCACTATCCGTGGAGCATTCTAAACAAGGAAGGCGAGAGAATATTCAACAAGCAGGACTACACTTACAAGACCAGACAAGAGCACTGGGATAGAATTAATCCAAACGAAGCTACGACTTATTTGGAACAACAGTTTCTACAGGCCATAGACAGTTACAACACTGAGAAGAAGATAGATTTTTACTGGAGAGAAAACGAAATGGTGGACGCTTTGTTCGATTATAAGCCAAAGAACAAGTATTTAGTGTTCAGACCTTGGCCCGGTGGATTCAACAATATCAGAATGTCTCTAGAGTTGGCCGCTTGTATTGCGTTTTTACAAAACAGAGTATTGGTACTTCCACCCGAGTATCGCATGTATCTGTTAAACAACACGAACTCTTTTTCTACTTTCTTCGATACGCAAGATTTGGGAATAAAAACAATTTCTTTCGAGGAGTTCGAGCAAGAATTTAACGTTCAAGGTTGGGAAGACATAGAAAAGATATCGTACACTTTCGACGGAGATGTAGTCGATACTTTGCTTACTACCGATATTCCACCCGATGACGTAATCAACGGTCGTAAGACTAGCGATCTAAATTTGCTTAACGAGTATCAAGTACTGTATTTCAAGGACAATTTACTTGGAAGCTTTTACTTGAACATATACTCCAAGCAATTACCGCAGTTGTGTAAGTACGTAGCAAGACACATTCACTACAACACCGAAATATTCACTGAAGCTTACAAGGCCGTAGAATTCTTGAACGACTTCGGACGCTACTACGCAATACACATTAGACGCAACGATTTCCAGTACAAAGACCTATATTCTCCAATAGACGTAATATACGAAAACATCAAAGACGTAGTTCCTGAAGGATCTAAATTGTACGTATCTACGGACGAACAGGACAAGGCTTTCTTCGATCTACTAAGACAACATTACCAACTGTACTTCTACGACGACATTAAGCACCTAATCTACGCCAATATTAACGTGGACCTAATCGGTCCAATCGAGCAAATCGTTTGTACTTACGCCAAGACTTTTATCGGTAACAAACTATCGACTTTCTCTTCTTACATATATCGTTTGAGAGGATACATGAAGAATATTACAGACAAAAGATTTTTAACGTACCAAACAAAATGCCAACCGGACGAAGAAGAACCTTATTGGTGGGTTGCCGTATGGGCCAGAGAATATTCTCAAGTATGGGAGAGCATAAAGGACATCGAGTATTTTAACCCTGACATCAGCTTGGGACCAAAGACCGTGTTCGTATCGATAGCATCTTATAGAGACTCTCAATTGACCGATACCATAGACAGTTTATTCGCGAATCAAAGCGGAAAAAATACTATAATCGTCGGAGCCTGTATGCAGGACACGGAAGAAAACTACAATTCGTTCAAATACAAGGATCACCCTAACGTTAGAACTTATTTCATTCCTTATCAAGACGCAAAAGGCGTAGGGTTTGCAAGGAATTTAATTCAACAACAACTGTTCGATAACGAGGACTATTTTTTACAGATCGATTCTCACAGTCGTGCGTGCAAGAATTGGGATCAAATTCTAATCGATCAAATAAAAGACTGTCCTTCGGACAAAGCAATTCTGTCCACTTATCCAAACGCTTTCGACGTATTGGACAACGAACAAAAATACTTCCAATACGATACCTGCCCTTATTTAAAAGTACATCAAATAGACGAAAGCGGAAAGGTCCACGCCTGCAGCGCTGGAATAGTGGAGAAAGGAGCGCCGATGCTTGGATTCTGGATAGCTGCCGGATTTTTATTTACTAAAGGTCGTTGGTGCAGGGAAGTAGTGTACAGCAAGAATTGTATTTTGCCGGCGAAGAGGATCACATCTCTGTAATGTCCTACGCTAACGGTTGGGACGTATACGTTCCCGATACCTCTACTATATGGCACGATTATACAGACAACAGAATACAGAGCCCAACAAAATACAGACCGTTGCATTGGGAAGACCACCCGGGTGTGAGCGCTAATTTGGAACTGTTAAAAGATTTGTACAAAGACGCTTACGGCACAAAGACAGTAAGATCGGCAGAGCAATTCTTAGAGATCGCAAAAAAGATATCGAAATACGACGAGCACGTAGACATAGAAATACAATTCGACTATTCTAAAACTCCCGAACCAGATCCTAGCAAAAAAGTCAAAGTAATTATATTCGCTTTATTGGACAGAAACAACAAAGAAATATTCAGACCTGACTTGTACGACGAAGAAATATTTACTAGAACTTCTAACGTTAAAAAATTCCACATCTACAATCATGTGCACGAAAACGCAGTAAGTTGTTTGTGGTTCTACAAGTACGAGGACGATAGCTTTAGCGACAGGATAGATTTACCAATTACAAAAGAAGGCACTAAATACATACTATAATGAATAAAATATTTATATCGATAGCGAGTTACCTGGATTACGAAATACGATACACGATACTCGATTGCATAAACAAAGCAAAACACCCTGAGAATTTATATTTTTCTGTTTGTTTGCAGTACGACGAAAACGAAGGCACAGAAGAGGACTGCATCGACGATTTGGTAAAAAGGTACAATATCAAGATGAGCAAGTATCACTACACTTTGTCCGAAGGCGGTTGTTGGGCAAGACACATAGCTCAGTTCAATTACAACAACGAGGACTTTAGTTTACAAGTCGATTCTCACACACGATTCATTCAAAATTGGGACGAGATCGTTATACGCGACTACAACAAACTAAAAGAAACGGTAGAAAAACCATTGATATCTTTCTTGCCTCCGTCCTATTCTAGATTGGACAAAATAGGAATCGATTACGATCACAAGCACATATTCGATTTGGACAAGATAAACATTCCAAAGATAAAGTATATTACTCAAGAATATTGGCCGATATACGGTGGGTACGACAACGAGCACAACATAGGGTTCGAACCAAAAAACGTAGTTATTTTATACGGAGGCTTCATATTCACCGAAGGCAAATGGGTAAAAGAAGTAAAGCAGGACCCGGAGCACTATTATACTGGTGAAGAGTTTGCTTTGGCCATAAGATCTTATACCAAAGGATACGATATATACACACCGAGTCAAGTGGTAGCATGGCACAGAGCGCATCCGCAAGTGAACAAAAAACATTTCAACAACAATCCAGAAGAAGTAGCCAAAGCAAAACACGCACACGCTATTTCACGATTGATAAAACTAATCAAAGGCGGAGATTTGGGAGAGTACGGTCCAGGCAACGTAAGAACGGTAGAGGATTACATCAAATTCGCCGATATTAAATTCCCAGAGATCTAATGACAAAGCGAGTTATAAAAGACAACAAGTTAATTTCTATGTTCGATGCAGTTAGATTCATAACGTCGAACAAAGAGGATCTATTCGATGCCAAAATCGTAGAAGGGTTGGACGATTATAGAATTATCATAACTCATGGAGTTATGGGCGAATTGATCAATATCGTAGAAAACGACTACTACGGATTGGACAAATATAAGTTCGTTTTTCTTTGCAATAACATTGAGATAGTCAAGATGCTTCACTCGCTTAAATTGAGCGCGTATCTAATAAGCGAATACATCTTTTCTAACGAGGACGTGTACAGAATATACGAGGACATTGAGCAATATTGGGACTGTATATTTCCTGGCAGAGAATCAAAAACGCACGGTATATTCAACAGAAAGTACAGCGTGAATATCTACAAAATGTACCAACACTCAACGTACCCAGTACCGGCGGAAAACATGCCCTTATTTTTCAATCAATCGAAGTGCGGATTAATGACCACACTATCAGAAGGATCTTGTTTGTCCGTAGGCGAAATGTTGCTTTGTGGAATTCCAGTAATTTCCGTAAACGCGGCCAATAATTTACCCAACGAATCTTATTACCCTTTCAATAAACAAGCGTACAAAAATACTTACGACATAGTTTTACCTCACACACTTGGAGGCCGCGAATTATTTTTGACCGATAGCAATTCTATATATTGCGATAGGGACGACGATAGCATAGAGGCAGCGATAGTAAAAGCAAACAACAAACGTTGGAATCGCGTATCCATTAGAAGGGACTTTATATCCAAGTTGTATTTCGAAAGACTTCAATTAGTGTACTTGCTAAAGAGTCTATTGAAAGATCTACAATTTGAAAACGTAGATCCTCAAGAATTTATTAATTTACCTTACGGTAACAGTTCTATTACCACACATCAATGGCAAGAGATCTGGACAAAGTTATAATATATGTTTAATATCGCAGTATACTCAGGACACAACGCTTCTATTACTATAGCTCAAGACGATACGATCTTAGAAGTACTGGAGCTAGAAAGATTTACAAACTACAAAAACGCAGGGTTGATGTGGTTTAAACCAATGCACGATCCCGCTAAAACTATACAAGAGATACTTCTTTATTTCAAAATAAAATATGGAGCGCAAGAGTACGAAAATTTACTGTGCAATCAGGACGATACTGCAATGTACGAAAACGTATTCGATGGAAAGTCAAATTTCATCAAACTATTTAAAGCAAAAAATCTCATAGAAATATATCACCAAGAAGCTCACGCTTACGGTGCGTTTTATCAATCCGATCTTCAAGACGCAACCATAATAACTTTCGACGGTGGAGGAAACGATGGCTGTTTTAATTTTTACTCTGCGAATAGAAAAGATGGAGTGAAATTGACTCGCATGGATTACGATTATAATTTGGGAGAAAAGTACGCCGAGATAGGACACCATACGACCTCGATAAGAAGAGAGAATACTGTCAACATGTATCTAGAATATCCAGGAAAACTTATGGGACTCTGCGGTTACGGTAACATAAAAGAAGAGTACTTACCTGCCATGAGAAGTTTTTATACTGGTCATCACGGTCTACGAGAACTAAGGGACGAAAATTATAGAATCATGCAAAGAGCCCTAAACTTGCCTGACGAATTAAGTGGTAAAGTGGAGTTGGACATCGTAGCAACATCTCAAAAAGTATTCGAGGAAGTATTCTACAACGTTAGTAAAAAGGAGATAGAAGAATCGAACGATAAACTAATACTGTCTGGTGGTTGTGCTTTAAACATACTGAACAATACCAAGGTAAACGCAATATCCAAAACGTTCGTTCCACCGAATCCAAACGACGGTGGACTTTCTTTGGGATTCATGCTAAAGTACTTGAAACCAGAAAAAGCCTTCGATGCGACCTACATGGGCCCAGAAGTATGGGACAGATTTCAATTATCCGAGTACATTCACCAGTACGAAGGGAAAGCTTTGGACGAGACTAGATTGACTGAAGATATTATCATTGGCAAAATAGTCGGAATCGTACAAGGACGCTCTGAGATAGGTCCAAGAGCATTGGGAAATAGAAGCATAATATGTAACCCATGTTGGCCAGGAATGAAAGACATTTTAAACGCGAAAGTAAAGAATAGAGAGTACTACAGACCTTTTGCGCCCATAGTTAGATTGGAAGACGTAAACAAATATTTCGAGTTCGATCAAGAGTCCAAGTGGATGAGTTATTGTCCAAAAGTTAGAGAGGAGTACAGGGACGTTCTAAAAGCTATAACACACGTGGACGGTACGGCCAGAGTTCAAACTGTGACCAAAGAACAGAACGAATTATTGTACAACATGTTAACCATTATGGAAGACAAGACCAAGGTCGGAGTTTTGTTAAACACTTCTTTTAACATCGCCGGAAAGCCAATCTTGAATAGTTATAAAGATGCAATATGGATGCTTGAAAATACCCAAATGGACGGGCTAGTATTGGAAAACTATTACATAAAGAAATGAAAAACGTAGGATTTTACTATCAAGTTTGGCACACGAATAAGTTATCTATATTCGAAGCAATGAAGCGACTGAGATCCGTGTATCCGGACAACGAAGTAGTGTTAGTAATTGCAGGGCTGAGTAAAGACTCGGTTACAGAATACGAAAACGACTTTGTTAATATAATTAAAAGTAAATTCAACATAACTACGATCGACTATCTTTTTATAGAGGACAGTCCTTACATGGCCAAATGCATCTTAAACGTACCAGAACAAGAAAGCAAACGAGAAGAGTACATGAAATTTTCTCATCTGTGGTTCGATAAGTTTGTTTCTTTACCCTCTGAAAATATGGACGTAGTCGTTAACTGCTCTGACGATTGGTATCCAATAACACAAATTCCAATAGACTACGATGTGGACGTTTGCGGAAGATTGACTCCATGGAGCGATTGGATGGAAGAAGAGAAGATGAAGAGCAAATTCAATTTTAGCAAAAACGAACTTGTAACGTGGATACAACACGGTCACTACATGAACATAAAAAAACTAAAGCAAAAATACACAGAAGAAAATAAAAAATACATAGACGATGTGGTAAGAGACGTATTTCCTTCTAATCTACCAATATTCTTGGATTACTTTCACAGCTTATGGAACGTAGTAGCTTTTGATACGTTTAAAAGCGCAGATCACATTCACGAAGTCGGAGCGTTTAAAATTAATTACGAAGAAGACAATCACGGTTTTCCTTCTATTCACGGTGGCAAAGGATTACACTTTCTTCCAATAAGCGAAGAAATGATACAATTAGGAATCAAATAACTCAATATATGGCAAAAATTATTATTTTAAATCAAGCAACTATTTTTCACAACTATTCTCAAATAGATGCTTTATCGAGAACTACATGGGGACTTTATAAACACCCCGATGTTAAGTGTATCCACTACTATGGAGCTTACGACATAGACGATAGACCAGTTACAGGATTTCCAAGCATTCCTGCAAGGGGCGAAGTTCTAATGTTCGACGACGATAGAATGTTAGTCGGAGCAAACGATGGCAATGGACCTTATTTCGATCCAAGAGGGGAGAAAATGATGCTAGCTTACGAATACTGCTTAAAGCACTTTGAATTCGACTTCATACTAAGAATATGCAATACGTCTTACATAGACATCGAAGCAATGGTAAAATACTTTAACTCTATTAGAAAGGAACGAATCTACGATGGTACAAGAAACATGTACAACACAGAGATATTCTTCGTTACTGGGTTCAACAGCTACTTATCAAGGGACACAGTAGAAAAGGTAATAGAACACAAGCAGGATTATCTTGACATAAAATTACCCGAGGATTTGGCCCTAGGAAAACTACTAATGCACGATCTAAAGTACACGACCTTCGAAGATCAACCTCACGTAGACACTCACGTATTGGCCACAGAGCCAGGATTCAAACCTGACTCTTTTGTGGGTTCGGAAAGATTCAACTACAGATTCAGATCCCATACTGTGGACGAATACGTGGCATTTCACAACTATATGATAAGAAGATACCAAAAAGATTAAAATCCTAATTTATTCAATTTTTCGTATATTTATATACATAAACAACAATATAATTTATGATCACTATTATCATTATTGCTCTTGTAGCTTTGGCAGGATACGTTATCTATAATAAGACCAAATCTAAAATCTCCCAATTCGAAAACGAATTCAAGTCAAAAATCGATCAAGTTTCTAACATTGTAGAAGACGCAACAAAAGAAGTTGAAGAAGTTATTACAAAAGCTGAGACTATCGCAAGCTCTGACGCAAAGAAAGTTTTAGCAGAAGCTAAAAAAACGACTAAGAAAGTAAAAGAAGAAGTTGCAGACATAAAAACTAAAGCAACTAAGATAACAGCGAAATCTAACCAAAAAACAAAAAAGAAATAGTATATGGCAAAAATCACGTTAAAGCTTTACGAGTTCTATAGCTTGGAAGCGGAATTAAACGGAGTTATAGATCAACAAACTGGACAGAAAGTTTCCAACGGTTTGTTATTAGAAAGATTAAAAGTAACTACAAAGTACTGGTTACAAGAATTGGCTAAGAAAGCTGTAGCTGAAAAAGAAGCGTGCGAAGCTATTAGACAAGACCTAATCAAAAAGTACGGAGAAGAGGACGAACAAGGAAACATCGCTATTCAACAGTTTATCAATGTTGTTAAAGACGCAGACGGTAAACCAGTAAGCGGAGACATTAACCCTAAGTTCATCGAGTTCCAAACAGAATGGAACAACTTCTTAAACGAAGACAAAGACTTGGACTTCAGAGACTTTAAATTGTCAGAATTCGAAGAAACAAAATCGGACAGCGCTTTAACCACTTTCTTCAAGTTGGTAACAGCAGAAGATTAATACACCCAGATTAATGGCTCGCAACTAGCGGGCCGTTTTTCTTACATATTTATAATACACAGTTATGCCAGAAGCAAGTAAAATTACAGAGGACGAATTAGCAAGATTGAACCTCTTAAAACAGGACGCCTTAGAGGTAGCATCGGCGTTAGGAGAATTAAATTACCAAAAGACCATCTTAGAACTTCAGATAGACGATTTAACCAAGAAAATTAAAGACATTAGATCAAGAGAGTTCGATTTCTTCCAACAGTTAAAAGATACTTACGGAACAGTTTCCATAAATATTAATACCGGAGAATTTCAATAAAGTGTTTTGATAAATAGGTCTATATTTATTAGTAGCTAAAAAATAACATTAAATGGCCGAAACACTCATTAGTCCAGGCGTTTTCTTAAACGAGAACGATCAAACACAGATAACAGCGGGACCAATAACTGCAGGTGCAGCTATCGTAGGTCCAACAGTATTAGGACCGGTAAACAACCCAACTCTAGTAACTTCTTATTCACAATACAAGCAAATATTCGGTTCTACCTTCGTTTCTGGAGGTGTTACTTTAGAATATTTAACAAGCGTTGCTGCGTTGAACTATTTCAACCAAGGCGGTGCGTCTTTATTAGTAACAAGAGTAGCTTCAGGTTCTTACACGGTAGCAACAGCGAGCGTAGCTTCTACAGGTGGAGCTCAAGCTTTCCAATTGAATACCCTTTCAGTTGGTACAATCATGAACAACGCTACTGCATCAGGTAACCAAGGTTCTTTAATTTCAGGATCTGCTGCTAACGTTAGATGGGAGATCGTTGGATACAACACTGGATCTGGTACATTTACATTGAATATCAGACGCGGTGATGACTACGAGAACAATAAGAACGTATTAGAAAGCTGGTCAAATCTATCTTTAGATCCAAATCAAACTAACTTTATCTCTTACGTAATCGGTGATCAATATCAAACATTGACTCAGGACGCAAGTACAGGAGCTTATTACTTACAAAACACTGGTAGCTACGCTAACAAGTCTAAGTATGTATACGTTGCTTCTGTTAACACAACTCCTAACTACTTCGATCAAACTGGTAAACCTCAAAACCAATATACAGCTTCTTTACCTCAATCTGGTTCAGGATCTTATAACGGTGGATTCGGCGGTGCAATTGGTCAGTATTGGGGATCTTACGGTCAAGCTGCGTTAAACATGTTTGAGAATATTCCTACAGTAACATCAATTTATTCTAGCCCAACAAGCAATATTCAAGGAGTTTACGGTCCTGACTACGATACAGCTATTAGCTTATTAGCTAACCAAGATCAGTACGACTTCAATATCATATACGCACCAGGTTTAAACAACCAAAATGCTCCAACAGAAATCAACAACTTATTGACTTTATCAAGCACAAGAGGTGATAGTATTTCAGTGGTAGACTTGGTTGGATACAATCAACAATTGGCTACCGTAACTAGCGCGGCTACAAGCTTCGATAACTCTTACGGCGCTACTTATTGGCCTTGGATTCAAATCAAATCTGCAGAGACAGGAAGAATGAACTTTATACCAGCTTCAGTTTTAGTACCAGCTGTATACGAGTACAACGATAAGATTGCTGCAGAATGGTGGGCACCAGCAGGTTTAAATAGAGGTGGTTTGGCTACGGCTTTACAACCTGAAAGAAGATTATCTCTTACAGATAGAAACAACTTGTACGCTGCGAAAGTTAACCCAATTGCTACCTTTACAGGAGTTGGTACGGTTATCTACGGTCAAAAGACATTGCAAGCGAAAGCAACTGCATTGGACAGAGTAAACGTAAGAAGATTATTGATCTCATTGAAAAGATACATCAGACAAATTGGTCAAACTTTGGTATTCGAACCTAATACTCAAGTTACTTGGAACAAATTTGTTAACCAAGTTAACCCGTACTTAGAATCAGTACAACAAAAGCAAGGATTGTACGCTTTCCAAGTAATTATGGACAGCACTAACAACACTCCTGACCAAATCGATAGAAACATTTTAGTGGGTAGCATTTACTTACAACCTACAAGAGTGGCTGAATTTATCCAATTAGACTTCAACATTTTACCAACTGGCGCAACATTTGCCCAATAATAAACTATAACAAACAACTATAATGAAAAATAGTACATTAATTAGAATCAAAGTTCCTAAAGCTTTATACGAATCAGCTCTTAGAAAAGCATTATTAGAAGTTGCTGGAAAAGAACCTAAAGTTGGTCACAAAGGCAATAAATTTGCTAAAGAGGACGACTACAGCAAAAAAGCTAAGACTCCAAAACCAACTGCAAAGCATACGGACAAAGAGCCTAAAAAAGGCGGTGGAGCTCACAAAGGAAAAGCTTTCGTTAAAGACGACGCGTATACTAACAAAGTAAGCGCTAAGAAATCTTTGGGTGAAACTAAGAAGAAGATGAAAGAAGCTACTGAAATTGAAAAATTCCGTACTTTGACTCCAAATAGAGAAATCGTTAAGGACGCAAGTAGAATGCAAGAAAGAAAGCGCAAAGTTGAAGAAAAGAAGAAGATGGAAGAGCGCAAGCACAAGATCAAAGAAACAAAAAAGCACGACGATACTGCAGCTGATACAAAGTTAATCAAGAAGTTAGTAGCTCCATCTGCGTTAAAAGCAGCAGGAAGCAAACACCCAGACGAAAAGGCTGACGTTACTTTAATGCACAAAAAGCTTAAACCATCTGCTTTCAAAGGTTCTAAATAATTAGATCACAGATATTTATATAAAATAAGAACAAATGCCAATTTTAGATCCTGCGGAAATAATGTTTACAAGCTTTGAACCAATTGTTCAGAATCGCTTCGTATTCTATATAGACGGTATCCCTTCATATTTGATCAAAAAAGCTGATGCTCCAGGCGTTACTTTAGGTGAGATCAAAATCGAACACATCAACGTTTATCGTAAGTTAAAAGGTAAAGCAGAGTGGAAGGACATCGCCTTAGAATTATACAGTCCAATATCTCCATCAGGCCAACAAGCCGTAATGGAATGGGTGAGATTACATCACGAGTCAGTAACTGGCCGCGATGGTTACTCTGACTTCTATAAGAAAGACTGTAGCTTGACAATATTGGGTCCAGTTGGAGACGTAGTTTCCGAGTGGGTTATCAAAGGCGCTTTCATCAAAGAAACTGGCTTTGGTACATTTGATTGGGCTACTGCAGATCCTACTATGATAACTTTATCACTCGGAATGGATTATTGTGAATTGAATTATTGAGCTAAATTACTAGAACATTTATTGAACTTAATTTTTAATTTGTTAAAACCTCTGATATTTATAATAAAAGAGGTTTTTTTATGCTTACAAGTTACTTTCAAATTATTAGACAAGCTATCAAAGAAGATAGAACAAAAGACGGTGAAACTTATTATGAAGCTCACCACATAATACCCAAATCTTTTGGTAAAAAAAGTTCAACAGTATTGCTCACAGCGGATGAACATTACAGAGTTCACAAAATACTAGTGGAGTGCTTTAAAGATCACTCATTATACGCTTATAAAGTATATTGGGCTTTTCACAGAATGTCCTACGATGGATCAAAGACTTTAACAGAACAAGAATACAAAGAGGCAAGAGAATTATTAATGCCACTATGGAAAAGAAAAAAATCTATAGAGCATAAAAAAAGAATTGGAAAATCTCACAAAGGAAAAAAACAAATCATTAATCCCAATACAGGAGAATTTAAATTTATAGAATCATCAGAACTTCAAACTTATATAGATTTAGGATGGATAAATACCAATAAAAGTGTAGGAACAAAGAGATCAAATAAAAGTAAAAGTCTTATATCAATTAAAGCCACAGAATCTAAACTAGGAAAGATAGGAGAAGATTCCAGAGCAAGTAAAGGAATAGTTATATGTGAGAATATAGAAACAGGAGACAAAATAGAAGCGGGATCTGCTCTTCAAATGTCTAAAAAATTAGGCAATATCCATTATTCAGTTATACACGAAGCTTTAAATGGATCTAACTACACTAATTATAAACCTAGATCAAAAGGCAGTAAGTACTATAATTTCCTTCAGACGCATAAGATATATTACAAATAAAACTCTATATATTTATTTAAAATTAAGATATGATTAAATTAGAGACTCTATTAAAAGAAATAATTGACCAATCACAGTATCAATCTAAGTATGATACTTGGGAATTGGGTCTAATTAAAGCTTGGGGACATCTTTTATACCTTTCGTATCATAATATTCCTGATACAATTTCAAAAATAGTTGACGAAAAAATCACTAAAAAAACTTTTGAGGAGTATTATAGAAATGCAGACTCTGACGAAGATCTTCAAGATTGGATGAGTGATGAACCTCCAACAATGAATAAAGGCGTAGCAGTATTTGATAAAAATAGATTGTTTCAAATGATGACTTCTGTTGCGAATAAAACAAAATTAAAAGATCCTTTAGTTATATACAGATACGATAATACTAATTACGATCAAGGTTGGAATTCTTATACTATAAATAAAAATGAATCAACCTATGGAGGAAAAGATAGGACTATGAGGTCTTATACACTACCTAAAGGATATCCTGTAATTTTTGCAGATGGAATTGCAGACGATGACGAAGTGATTGTTAATCTATCAGCAGCAGAAAAAGCAAAATTTATAAATAAATAGCTTTTCACCGCGGTCTTTTTTTATGCCGGAAAAAATTGTATTTGTATATTTATACTAAAATAAACAATTTATGGCAGAATCAAAGTTTACGGTACCCACAGAGATGGTGGATTTACCAAGCAAAGGATTACTATATCCTTCAACCAACGCTTTATCTTCGGGTAGTATAGAGTTAAAATATATGACCGCTAAAGAGGAGGATATATTGACCAACGTGAACCTGTTACGTCAGGGCATAGCTATTGAGAAGATGCTTAAGTCTATTATCAAATCCCCAATCAACTACGAGGATTTAGTCGTAGGAGACAGAAACGGATTGTTAGTTGCGGCTAGAATTTTGGCTTACGGTAAAGATTACACTTTAAAGATCACAAATCCCAATACCGGAGAAGCGGAAGAGGTCAACGTAGATCTTCAAACTTTAAAGTACAAGGAAGTTGATTTCTCTGTGTTCCAAAACGGAGAAGTTACCTACGAGTTACCTTTCACCAAAAATGTGGTTACGTTCAAGATCCTTACGGTTGCAGACGACAAGCAAATCGACGAGGACATAAAAGCAATCAAAAAAACTTTGGGCTACGAACCAGGCGCAAGCGAGAGATTGAAGTACCAAATTACATCGGTTAACGGAGACAGAACTCAAAAGTCCATCAGAGACTTTATCGACTCGGGCGCTTTATTGGCAAGGGATTCCAACCCGTTGAGAAAGTACATGAACTCGGTTACTCCTGACATCGAAATGACCACTACTGTAACTTTAAAGGACGGAACTACGTTGGACATCGACGTACCTATGACGTCGGAATTCTTTTTTCCCGGGCTCGGCGTATAGAGCAGTCTTTATGACCGAAATCTTCGAGTTAGTTTATCACGGAGGTGGAGGTTTCAGTTACTCTGAAGTGTGGAACATGCCGGTTACACATAGACGTTTCAATCTAAAAAAGATCAACGAGTACCTCGAGAAGGTAGAAGAGTACAAAGACCAACAAAAACAAACGTTAACGGATAAGTCCGATCTAACCGCCGTGAAAGTACCAGAACAGGTAAATAAGGCCAGTCAGAAACAACCTTCCTACGTATCCAAAGTAAAGCAAAAGAAATAGGTAAGATCGATATTTATACCTAAGAAACGAACTAAATGGCCGATAAAGATCCTAAAAGCGCAGTTGGTAGTGATTTGAAAGGGGCGATTTCAAACCTTAAATCATTTACCGACGCTACAGAAGCTCAAAACGCTGGGCTAAAAGATTCTATCAATCTGTTGAAGGACATGAGTAGGTCCTACGATAGAATAGCTGATAGAGTCTCTGCCATGAATAAGGCCACTATCAATACGAATAAGTTAGAGAAAGAATTAGAGAAGGTCAAACAACAGCAGAATCGTGCCGCCAGAGAATTGGCTGAGTGGGAAAAACAACAGTCGGAAACCGTTAAGATGTATAACAAGGATCTTAACGCAGAGTTGTTATTGCAACAAAAGATCAACAACAAAGAATTAGAGGGCACTCAATTAAAAAAGGCGAACAAATACCTTAGATCTTTGCAGAACGATCTTGAGTATCAATCGTACAAGACTTCCATTATGGCCGTTAACAAAGCCAGAGAAGAGGTAGACTTGATGCAAGAAAGAGTGGACGAAGAAAAGTTGATAGCGGAAAAAATCGGATTCACTGGTAACTTACTAAAACAGTCGAACAAATATTTAGGCATCGGTGGAGGACTTTACGGAAAAATAGTAGAAGAAGCAAGGGAAGGTGAAGTAAAAACCAAGGGCACCGTAATTGCTGTTGCCGCTTTGGCCGCTGGTTTAGCATTGGCCGCAAAAGTAGGAGGAAAGGTAATAAGCGGTACTACGGATCAAATGTCAAAATTGTCCGATTCCGATACTATTCAAAAAATGACGAGCGGAGTTTCGGGACTTCTTAAAAATATTCCATTTGTGGGAGGTCTTTTGGGTGGAATGGTTGATTCTGTATCTGCATTTTTGGATTTGACAATTAATGCTTCTAGTAAAGTGCAAAAAATGGGTCGTGAATTGGGTCTTAGTGCAGCTGAAGCCTTAAGATTAAATAATTCATTTAGTCAATTCTCCAGTAATACAAATGATGTTTTAGTAAATAGCGAAAAATTATTTCAAACTCAAATAGAATTAGGCCAGCAATTAGGAGTTTTAAATACCGTATCTAATGATAGATTACAAACTGATATTCATTTAAAAGAAATAGCGGGATTAGATCTACAAACGAGAGGTTCTTTGGTAGAATCTTCTGTTATTCTTGGTCAAAATCAAAAAGACATCATGAATTCCGTGTTTGCTCAAGTCAAAGGACTTAAACAAGCCACAGGAATTCAATTGGATCAAAAAGGAGTTCTTAAGGAAGCATCGAATCTTGGAGGTTATCTAGGATTATCCTTTGCCAAATACCCAGCGCAATTGACCAAGAGCTTGATTTCTATCAAAGCCATGGGACTTGAGTTAAAACAACTTGACTCAATGGCCAGCTCTTTCTTGGACTTCGAGTCAAGCATATCCAGCGAGTTCGAAGCGCAGTTATTGACCGGCAAAGACATCAACTTAACCAAAGCCAGAGAGTTGTTCTTGAATAACGACTTGGCCGGCGCAGCCCAAGAAATTACGAGTCAAGTCGGTAGCTCTGCTGATTTCATGAAGATGAACAGAATCCAGGCAGAATCCTTAGCGAAAGCCATGGGAATGACCAGGGATCAAATGGGAGACATGTTGAAGAAGCAAGAGTATATGTCTAAGATCGGAGCCAAAGACACGGATAACGCTCAGAAACAGTACCAGTTAGCATTAGCAAAATACGGTACTCAAAAAGAAATGTCAGCAATGCTTGGAGAAGATACAGCTAATGCTATCATGAACGCGTCTGCTCAAGAAAAGATCGCAGGATTAATGGACAAAATTAAACAAGGATTTATTGATTTAATATCAAATAGTAATATCACTGGTTTTATAGATAGAGCTATTAAGTGGCTTGGAGAAAAAGGAACTATTGAATATATAATTAGTAAAATAAAAGGATTCTTTTCTACTGTCTTGACTGTTACTGGAAATGTAGTCGGTGGAATCATGAAATTTTTGAACTATATTCCTGGAATTAACATAGACGAAGGGTTGATAGAAACTGTTTCCAACTTGGGTAGATCTTTGGGTACGGCAACAATCGGTGGAGGAAACGCATTCGCAACTCCAGCTACTGTATCCGAAAACAAAGCAAAATCCGAAGCTGGCAAAACACAAGTGACTCCACCTCAAAATCAATTTGCGGGCGGAGCTTCGCCAATAGTTAACCTTAACGTAACTAACAAACTTGATCCTATTACCGGTAAATCCGTAGTGGAAGTAACTGACGTTAGTTATTCTCCAAATTTGGACAAAACTGCTAATCATTCAAACGGTCATTAATACCATAACAACTAACTAAATGCCAAAATTAGTCGACTTAAAAACATCGTTAAAGGACCTTAAATTCGGTAAGGATCAAATTGGTGGAGGAAACTCTGGTCAACCTTATCAAACTTTTTCCATACCAGACGATAATGCTACTCCACTAATTACGGACTTTTGGCAAAATAACAACTCTAGCTTGGACTACCCTATCAGAGGTGGTAGTTTAATTGGATCGGATATCGGTGCTTACACTTTAAACGGACAAATAGACAAGAACAGAATACAAAAGTTCTTAAAAGATCCAAACAGAGGTAGAAACTTCATACAAAAACAGGTAGGATTACAGAGATCGAATCCTTTGATGGAGACCGGTAACGCGGACAGCAGCAACATTTTAAGCACGATTCAAAACATAATTGGTCCTATTCCAAGCGTTTTATTGGGATTGGGTTCAAATTTGGGAGGACTGTTCAATTTTACTGGAGCAGGAGGAAACAATCAAATTTACAACGACGGCAAAAATACTTTGGCTCAAGTCTTGGCTTCTGGCACAGGAGTGCACATAGAAAGAGCCGGAAAAATACCTTTCGATACCAACGCTAGATATTATACAGACGTAGTAGGAGCTCAGTTGTATTACAATACCAACGAAGTTTCTCAAGTGAATCGTTTGTTACTATTACAAAGTAGCAAATTGTCTTCTGGAATTTCGGGCAATCAGTATAAAAGTATTCCTATCAACGCTCTTGGACTTGGTATATCCCCAAGAAATTTGATATTGTTCGATTATCCTGGAGGTCCTAACTCAACTTACGGCGTAGGCAATACTACAATATTAAGATCAGTAAACAGTTCGGAAGCTTACGACCTAACGCAAGATCCTAGTTCCAATTCGCCTTTTCCTAACGTATTCACTATGGCTTACGAGCAAATAATGAATGCGCAAAACAACACTCCTCAAAGTTTGGCTTCTAACGGTCAAAATAGAAACGCAACTACTTTAAACGATTATAGAAAAGTTACGGGAGCTCCGGCAGGAAGTAACGTTTGGGACAAATCGGAAGGCGTAGACTATAGATTCTACAACAACGGTGTGGATAAAATGAACAGCGCAAACTTGGCAGCGTTAATAGCAAACGATCCTTTCGAGAACATAACTCCAGGATCTGACTCTGACGACATCATAAAGTTTGGATTCGAATGTATGAGCAACGATTACGTTGGTCAATCCACTCCGCTTTTCTTTAGAGCGTTTTTGACCAATGGAATAAACGACAATAACAGCGGTGAATGGGGTTCTTTTAAATACATGGGTAGAGGTGAAACGTTTTACACTTATCAAGGATTCAATAGATCTATATCTTTTGGATTCAAGATAGCAGTATTTTCTCAACAAGAAATAAAACCTTTATACAATAAATTAAATTATTTAGTTTCACAGGTATATCCTGACTATTCAAGCGCTGGATACATGAGAGCGCCAATAGTTAAGTTAACAATAGGAGATTATTTGTACAGAGTTCCAGGAGTTTTAGAGAGCGTGAATTTGACAGTAGACAACGGTACTCCATGGGAGTTGACAAGTTACGGTACGAACAATCAAGACGTTGCTCAAGTTCCAAAAGTAATAGAAGTTGCCGTATCGTTCAAACCAATATTCGACGAGTTACCTAGAAGATCGGTTCCAGGAAGCGATCCTACTCAAACCGTTGGATCCGCGATTGTGGGTAGAAGAGGATTTTTGAACGTGACTACTGGTAGCTTACAAGTTCCTAAGCCTATATTGAATGCGCAACCGGTACAAACTACTAGAACTACTCCTACGACTTTCGATAAAACTAATTTGACATTACAATCAAATCCAACGGGTATAGTGCCTAAAAAATAATTTTAAATGTTCAACAGATACCAAACCATATCAATACAGAGCGATCCGGTTAGCGGAAGTCAATTCTTTGCAAACGCAATCTACCCTGACATTCCCGTAACCGACGACGACGCTTACGTTGTTACTACGATGGGAGACAGATTGGACATAATGGCCCAAAACTTTTACAACGACGTAGACTTTTGGTGGATCATAGCCTCAGCAAATTCTTTGACTGGAGATTCTTTATTTCCTCCAGTTGGAATGCAGTTAAGAATTCCTGCAAATTTGGTGAGCATAGTAAACAGTTACAAAAAAATAAACTCAATTAGATAATGGCCGGATTGGACAATAAAATATCTAACGTATTAGGCGCTGCGTTACCGTATTGGTTAAAGAAACAAATACAGTTAAGATCTCAATACAATAACCAAGCTAATAGAGACGACCTAAACATTTCTTATCTTACGAATCAAACCGCATGGGTAAGATTGGTTTCTTCTATTAATATCAACGGAAAAAATGGAATGGACCAATTGAGCGATGACATGAGTTATTTTAAAAATACTCTTGGAATATCCGACTTAAATAGTCCTGCGGATTTGGCCAAAAAATACATGCTGTTCGGTGGAACTACACAATACATAAACGAGAATCAAAATAAATTACGATTCGGTCTTGGTCAGGACGGTGCTTACGGAATGCTTGGAGAACAGGAGATAAACAAATTCGGTTACAGACCAATGCCAGGTATTACGGACGTTAAGATAGACACACAAGGTAGATTGGGATCGGTTAGAATGGCCACAATCAATTTCAAAGTTTGGGACAAAATGCAGTTGGACATTATGGACGCACTGTACTTCAAGCTTGGATACACAATGTTGTTGGAATGGGGCCACACAGTTTACATAAGTCAAGAAGCTAATTCTGACGTACAGTTTAACTACTCTGAATTCTACGCGATAGATCCTTTCCAACCAGGCATAACTAAAGAGAAGCTTAATTTACAATTGGCTCAAAACTCAAGAAAAGCGCAAGGAAATTACGACGGTATGTTGGGCATAGTTACCAACTTCAATTTTTCTTTTACGCAAGAGGGTGGATACGATTGTAGTTTAAAAATCGTAGGACTTGGTGCTATCGGAGATTCTTTAAAGATAAACAACCCATCTAGTTTACCCGACGTTGTTAAGTCGCAAGTAAGAGCTTATTTGGACTTGATCAATAAAAAACAACAAGAAGCTGCTGCTAAAGCTGCGCAAGATTCCGCTGATGCGCAAAGTGCAGTTTTAGCTGCGGACAAGAAAAACGCAGAAGGATTAGTCACAGGAGATTCTTACGTTGACGCTGTGTATAAAAACAGAGGAGATAGCGATTTTATTTACGCGTACGATTCTAATTCTACCGTAGTATATTCTTCTCAAGGTGCAGCAGAAACTCCGCTAAACCAAAATCAAATACTAAAAAACTTATTCTATTTCAACAATACGTTCGCCGTTCCTCAGGTAAAAAACTTTTTAGCCGGAACCAAAGCTGCAGCGGCTTCTACTACGATGTATTTGAATTTGGATCTGTTGAACAAAGAAGCAAACAACAATAAAATATTCGCTCAAACTAGAGCCAAGGATTATACGGATATTTTAGCGTACAACGAATCGTTAGATTACAAAACTATCAATAGTACTGGCGCTGTAGGATTCGAAACCGGTCTTTACGGTGTAAGATCGAGTAACATAGCAGGCGGACTTCAAGTTACATGGATTCAATATCCTCAAACTTTTAATTCCGGCAAAAGCATTACGTATAGAGCGGAATTAACGATGCCCCAATTCTTAACGAACCAAAGCACTAACAATCGAGTTAATTTATTAAAGCTTAATTACATTAACGGTAATAGCAGCGTGTATTCTTTCTATAAAATTCACGATAAAATAGCTGCAGCGTTAAAGGACTATCAAAATGGTTGGTTCGTAGACTCTGAAGGAAAATACAACGATCGTGCGATAAAAGCGTTCGCGCCTGGAATATACAAGGACACATTAACCAACGATACTCCTACTTTGGGATTATTGTTGTATAAAAAAATTACTGTACCTATACACATCATTATTAGCGATCAAACTAAAAACTCTTCAGGAACTGTATCGGTTAATACTTCAGATCAACTTATAAATTACGATTTGTACATTGGACTAAGACTTAACGACGCTGCAATGATTACTAATTTCATTCAGACCGGTTACGTAGCCACCAAAGACGCGCAATTGGCCGCGATTCAAAGAGAGTTCGATCAAAAGGCAAAACAACTAAACGCGAGCTTACAACCAGGAGAAGCCGCAAATCAAGAATCGGTAGACGCTCAAATAGATTCTTCGTTAAGGTATCAATCTAACTTAGAGTTGGCAATAAAAGCCATAGAGTTGTATTCTTTAACTCAAGCCGTTAACGAGGCAAACTTAGACCTTGGTAGAACTGTAAAGAGCTATTCTTTGTCTACTGATC
>Ga0164296_1000958_pt1 | contig 32319 bp, 46 predicted proteins | sample GEODES057metaG_FD_113533 | JGI IMG/M metagenome (GOLD analysis project Ga0164296, IMG submission 113533) | Dystrophic lake water microbial communities from Trout Bog Lake, Wisconsin, USA - GEODES057 metaG | ecosystem: Environmental > Aquatic > Freshwater > Lake | place: USA: Trout Bog Lake...
GGAATTATGAAAAAAATTAACCAATTTTTGAAAGATTCTAATCTTTATTGGCGGTGCAAATTACATTGTGGAGTTCATTTATTAATTGATCAAGCAAATAGTAACTTTAGTTCTTCATATAAATTTAATCAAAATGAATACACCAGATGGATTAATTTTAATAATCAAAATGGAGTATCATATTTAGAATTATACAATGAGATTGATCAATTTATTCCAAATAGTAATTTTGAACAACAAAAAAAGTTTTTCATACATCTAAATATCATAATTGAAAAACTAAAATTAGAAAAACAAAAACTAATATTAAATGCCGCTTTATCAAATATTAATGATGGGGTTGAAAGAACCGCTACTGTGATTATTACTCATAATAAAAAATCTTAAGATAATTTGCATAAATAAATTGCTGAATCAAATAAACTTATCATATCTTCTAAAATATTTTGTAATTCAAATAAATTTTTCTATTAAATAAATAGAAATGCACCCAGTTACTTATTATGGATTACATGAATGGCATAAATCAGCTTTTGAAAAATTAGGATGGATGACTTTAGCAGCTAAAGATACAGATTCAGTATCAAAAATTCCAGCTTATTTTATGGAATTAATGCATTTAGAAACTGCATTAGATACTAAAATAGCAGAAACTCAAGAAGAAGATAGAAAAAATGATCTAAAAATATTAAAAAATCAAGTAGTTATTTTACAATCTGCTGCTAAAAAATTATTCCCAACTCTAAGCAGTGGTGGTCGTAAAAAAAGAATATAAGTTTTAATTTTTAAATTATTTTTTATGCGGTTATTTGTAGCTACATTTTCTAAGAAATAAAAACAGATGGATGCACTTATTGAAAAAAAGAATGAATTCACTTCCCATTTATCAGATTTAATAACTGAACCTTTAGTTAAATATTTTATTGATATTTATAACAATTTAATTAATAATGATAAAAATAATACGCTCTCTAATTTTCAAAATTATCTTTTAAAAATACCTGATTGGAGTAATCTACAGGTTGAGAATGTTTATGAATATTTTATGAATAGAATAAAATGTAGCTACATTAATGATTTAATAAAAGAAACTATTATAGTTTATGTAAAGATCCAAGCTTTATCAAATGATATTAATAATGAAATTAGACTTAAAAGAGTATATCCAGAGTCTTTTTTTCACCGTGTTATATTATTAGCTGCTAAACAATTTTTAAAACAACCTTATTTATTCTATCATAATATAAAATCAATTGAAAGACAATATAATATAAATCAAATTGAAGAAATAGTTAAAAAATCAATTGTTAATGGCATTAGATCATTTATTCCGATGGATCAAATCATAAATGTAATAAGATCTGGTGGTAATAATATTGAAAATGAGTCTGAATCTGAAGAATCTGACGAATCTGACGAATCTGAGAAATCTGAAGATGAATCTGAAGAATCTGAAGAATCAGAAGAATCTGAAGAAGAATTAGAAGAAAAATCTGAAGAATCTGAAGAAGAATCTGAAGAAGAATCAAATATTCAGACTGGATTAGATACATTAAAACCAAATCCAATTATAATTCCTGAATATATACCAGATCCACAATTAGAATTAAAAGAACAAGAATCTATAATTATACCTGAACCTGAAGTTGTACCTGAAGTTGTACCAGAATCTCTAATTATACCTGAAGTTGTAGCTGAACCTGAAGTTGTAGCTGAAACTGAAGTTGTAGCTGAACCTGAAGTTGTACCTGAAGTTGTAGCTGAACCTGAAGTTGTAGCTATAACTCAAGTTGTAGGCGAAGCTGAACCTGAACCTGAAGAATTTATATCAATTGTTTCTCCAAAAATAATTGAAGAAAAATCACGTACTGATGGTGTTAAAAGTATTTTAATTAAAAATCCAACATCTATTAATATATCATCAAAACCAAAAAAAATTCCACAAATTAATTACGCAGAAGGATCATTCTTCTAATGCGTTTTTATATTTATAAACTAAACATTCATTGTTTTTAGAATGAATTTAGTTAAACCATTAACTGTTATTTTTGGCACTTTAATATCTTATTTATTATTATCATCTATTGATTTCAAAAAGAAAAACAATGAACCTATTTCTGAAAAACCAAATAAAATGAAAGATATATTAAATAAAGTTAGTTTATTCATTGCTTTATTTATAGTATTCATTGCACTTGTCTATTTATTTAATATTACTTCATTATTTGATTTATCAAAATTATCAGCATTATCTTACAACATTACTGGTGGATTTAAAAAGAATCCTGCAAATGTATCATCTAATATTAATGACAATGTATCAGCTGTTAAACCATATTTTGATGAAACTGAAATGCAACAAATTCCACTTGAAAAATTACAACAAAATTATGCAGAAATTGAAACTATTAAAAGAATTCGTGAAAATATTGAAGTTGGATTATCCCCTGATAGTATGTCAATCGGTGAAATATCTAGAAAATAAATGTTCTATTTGATAAGAGGATGAAATTAGAACTTAATAAATTTGATATGAAAAATATCAAATCTGGTTCAACTATTCTATTTATTGGTAAAAGAAATACTGGTAAAAGTATCTTATGTCAAGATTTATTTAGATACAATACTGGATGGCCTGTTGGTGTTGTAATATCAGCAACTGAAAAAGCAAATCACTTTTTTGAAAAGTTTGTCCCCAAAATGCTTATTTATGATGAATTTGATCCTGCTATTATTCAAAAGTTTTTAGATAGACAAGAAAAAATAACAAACCAATATGAAGCAGAAATTAAGAAATATGGTAGAACTGATCTTGATCCAAGAGCTTTTTTAGTTTTAGATGATTGTTTATATGATAAAAGTTGGCCAAATGATAGAAATATACGTGCTCTATTTATGAATGGTAGACATTACAATGTAACTTTTATCATTACAATGCAGTACTCAATGGGAATTCCACCTATTCTTCGCAGCAATATTGACTATGTTTTTATACTTCGTGATCCAATTCTTAAAAATCAAGAACGTCTTTATCAACAATATGCTGGTATGTTCCCATCTTTTGAAATCTTCAGACAAGTGTTTTCACAATGCACTGAAAATTATGAATGTCTATTAGTTGATAATAAAGTTCAATCTAATCAACTAAGTAATCAAGTATATTGGTACAAGGCAGAAGTATCTTGTAATTTCAGAGTTTGTTCAAGTGAACTCTGGGATATTCAAGAGCGAGATCAAGAACGTCGTGCCTTTGGAATGGCAGATGAACCTGATGATGAAGAAGATTATGATGTTATGGTTATCAATAAACGTAAAAATAAAAATGCACCTGTCATTAAAGTGAAACGCAATGCAGGTTAATTCACACAATCTTGGAATAATAATTAGTGCATGTTTTAGACTTTGATTTATATATTTCTGGTAAAACAAAATAATAAATGTCTTTTTGAAAGACACATTTTGTTATTCTATTACATTCTATATAATAATCAATTAAACTGAGATATTGATTATATTCATGTATTATAACATATAATGAATTTAAAACTATATATGATGCATATGTATTATCATTATGTATATATGTATATGGTATTTTTATAATATTACTTATATTATTTGATATCATTTCTGGTATTTTTATTTTTGTATAAATATTTAATGCTCTTCTACTATCAATATCTAAATATGAAATAATCTTTAATATACATTCTCTTGGTAAATTTTGAAGAAATTCTGTTTTTATCATAGCTCTTTCATTCATAAGTTTCTTATATCTAGAAAATATCATAATTTTATTTATATCCTAGCAAAAGTACACTCGAATTATTAGAATTATAATCAGAATCAGAAATAATTGGTAAAGGTGATTTTGATGGTAAAGGTGATTCTGGTGGTAAAGGTGATTCTGATGGTAAAGGTGATTTTGATGGTAAAGGTGATTCTGGTGGTCTTGTTCGATATTTATTTGATTCAACTGGTGAAGGTATATATGAATCTGAATGTTGTCGTTTCAAAGTTTCTGCTAATTCTCTACTATATCGTGTTTGTTTTTGTATATTAGAATCTCTTCTATTTAATCTTTTATATGGTGGTGCAGGTATTGTTTCTGGATCTTTATAAGTTTTATCATCATCTTCATTAAATTTCTCTATTAAACTATTCGGTAAATCATCGGTTTCATTTGCTAATTTCTCAAATTCTTCTATAATACTATTTATGTTTTTCTTAAAAGTCTTTGCATCAACTGTTGAAGATCCACTTTTAATATAAATAATATTATCTTCTATTCTTCTTTGAATACGTGCATAATTCTTTGCCATATATTTAGAATGCTCAGATCTTTCTGGATATGCACAATATCTTTGTAATGCTGTAAGAACTGCACTTGATACACCAAATATCGTTGAAACTATTGGCAAAACAATTTTTGTATTATATCCTATTTCTGCTATTGCTGTTACTCCAGTTGCACTTGTTATTATTAATAATGGTATTGATAATATATTATTCATAAAACGCATCTTATTATAATAATCCCAATAAGCTGCATGTCTTTTATTACATTGTCTCATTCTTTTTTTAAATGTAATATAATTGGATCTATCTCATAATTTTCTTTGAGACTTTCTATATCAATTAAAAATGATGCATTGTTTTTATCATTTTCATTATTTGATAAAGTTTGATCATGATTATTTAATTGTGTTTCAGTTTGATCAATACGACGTACTGGACTCATAGGATTCATATCAGTCTGTATTAATAATCTATAAAAATAAATAATTTATTTAGTATGTAAATAATTTTTTTGTACCCAATTTCTATCACGTTCAAATATTTTACTTGTAGCTACATTTGTATTTTTATTTAATACCATAAGCAAATTTAATTTACGCATTACATCTAATGCACCATGATCTTTTATTGCTTTATCTAAAGCTCTATGACGCTCTGCTGCTGATAAAGATTTTACAGTTGAATAACCAAAATTTGTTAAATCACCTTGTTTTAAAACACCAAAAGGTATCTTTACAGGTTTATGACGACCACCAGATTGATCAAATTTAATATAAATACTTATTAATTTATCAACTGTAAATGGATTTTTATCAATCGCTGTTGGAAAACGTACATTTAAATAATAGTTTTCATAAGGTGGTTTCATTTTTCCATGATTTGCATATTGAAAAGCTACAATCTCTTTATCATCTTTATATAATTGAATCCCATAATTATTAGATTTATCACCAATACTAATATTATCATTTTTAATATTATTAAAATCAAATACTACATAATTAAATATCTTATCTTCTGATTTAACATGTTTGCATGTTACAGTTATTTGTCCTTTTTTTCCATAATTAGATAAATTTTTACTTATATCTTCTGCAACATCTATTATATCATCACCAAATCCTTCTTCAATTTTTTCATATTTATCTTCATATTCTTCTGCTGTTTCAAAATTATATGTTATTTTTTTAGCATATCTATTAGTTTCTGTAGAAAGATCATTTAAAATTTTTTCTTCGTTATTATCCCCACCTTTTTTATGTGGCATATTATCTAATTAATGATTATAAATTAATGTTTCATTTGATGCTTCTAAGAACTTATATGCATTCTTTTTGCATAAATCCTTAAAGAAGTAATCCAATGCTGGTACATGTATTCTTTTCTCTATTTTTTTACATATTTTATATAATGTATCAATATTAATTATACATAAAGTCTCATGTATAATGTTATTAATATTATGATTATTAATATTTGTTAAACAATTATCATAGTTAGATGATGATAAAAATCTATCTAATCGCTTACATTGTCTATGTAATAATGCTTTCCAAAATACTTTTACAAATGCAGGATGATTATTTATCTTTGTCTTCCAATATTTATATGGAATACAATACTTTCTCACCTCAATTGGATATATTGATAATTTATCATCCAAGAACTTTTTATATTTCATTGTATGGTATTATTATATAAATGTTTTTATTTTTTAAGTATAAAATGACCTTCCCATTAAATAAATATGAATTTACTGGGGTTTGGTATGAAGTCGCTAGTTATAAGAAATATATGCCAATGAATAAAAATTGTATGGTTACTTTTCTATATAATGAAAAGGTTGATGAATTATATTCAATAACTGAATGCAATTTTAATTCAAAAAAAATTAAAATAGATCAAAAATTAATATGTAATAACAATAAATGTAAAGCTTATATAGTTGGCTTACCAGAAATAGATTATATAATTCTTGATACTGATTATAAATCATATGCAATTGTTGATTCTGGTAATAATAATTCATTAATTCAGATATTATCTAGAAAACAATATGTATCAATAAAAGAGATTCAATTGTATAAAGATAAATTATATGATGCTGGATATGCTATACATGATGTATTATGTATGGCGATTCCAATAGAAGGTTATAATTATTATATTTAATTAAATAACTGAAAAAAATAATTTTATTTTTTTATTGATTTTTATAAAAACATACCAAAAATGATATGATATTTAATTACTGTATGCAAGACCGCCCATACCAGACATAATTCTGAGTACGTTGTAGTTGACAGCATAGATCTTGACAACTGCAGCTGCACTACCTGGAATGATAGTGGTTAAATTGAGAACGGCAGTATCAATGCGAGATAAATTGAGGGTACCAGATGGTTGATGTTCTTCTGGTTTAAGGGCGAAGGAGTAAACATTGATACCTGGGTTGTATGAAACATTTTCGTGGTGTTGGTATTGTTGAACTTGGCTGAAATATTCGCCATTGCGTACATAGAAGCGATCTTGGCCATTAAGTTTGATTTGAGCAGTGGCAACTGGGTTAGAGAAACCATTTAATGATAATAAATTATTTGGTGCAGATTTGGCAAAAGCTTCCATACCAGTTTCATTTAAGTTGGAGTTAAGACCAGAGAAGTTAGTCCAGTCATTGGAGGTATTGGCACCAACTGCAGAGTTAACTTGTATTGCCCATATGAGTTCTTTGCATGGGTGGTTGAAGTTAAGGCGAATATTGGCGGTAGAGCTAGTAATTGATTCATCACCAGTGAATTGGAGTTGTTCAATTAAATATTCATGAGATAATTGAGCATAACGTCTGCGTTCATCGGTATCAAGGAAGATGTAATCTACCCATAATGAACCATTTGCAAGATCAGTTGTTGGTGCAGTACCTGCTACTATCATATTGGTAACTGCTTCAAAGTCAATGTTAATCTTGACTTCATGGTATTGAAGAGCAATTAATGGAAGAGCAAGACCTACATTGCGGCAGAACCAGAATTCTAATGGAACATATACGGTGTAAGCTGGAGAACCGCCTGGAAGTTGGTCACCAGTTAAGAGTTGGTAACCATAACGTTTGCCAATTGGAAGAGAAAGTTCGTTCCAGATATACATCCAGTATGCATAGTGTTTATCAATACGTTGGCCACCAATTTCTACTTCTACATCTTGTAAAAGGCGAAGACCTGGGTAAGATACATATTTAGCATTTACAGCAAGTGCTGGTAAATCAATTTGTAAATATATTTTCCAGATTAAATCACCATTGCGAGATATTTGGCATACTGAGCGTTTTTGGAAACCAGCAGTGCCTTGGAAAGTATTTTGAATAGATTCAATGGCAAAGTTGGTGTGGCGACGGTAAACTACTTTGAAGAAAGTAATTTGTGGGTTACCAGTTAAGTAAATATCTTGGGCGCCATAAGCAACTAATTGTAATAAACCTCCACCACCCATTATAGTCTAGATACCTTAATAGGAGAAAAAAATTTTTCATTTCAAAATTAAAAACGCAGGAATTATATCATTTATAAACCCATAAAAAAATTAAAAAATTAAAAAATAATTGATTTAACTAATTGCTATAAGCTAATCCACCCATTCCACTCATAATTCTGAGTACATTGTAATTAACAGCATAGATTTTAACATTTGCTGGATTACCAGCATTAACATATGAAGTTGTTAATGCTAATACTGCTGTATCAATACGAGATAAATTGAGAGTACCTGATGGTTGATGATCTTCTGGTTTTAATGCAAATGAATATACATTTATACCTGGATTATGAGATATATTTGTATGATGTTGGTATTGTTGTACTACATTGAAATATTGACCAGCGCGAACATAGAAACGATCTTGTCCATTTAACATAATTTTAGCATTATCTACTAAATTACTGAATCCAAGTGTTGTTGCACCTACATATGGATTTAAACTTTCAAGGATTTCTTCTGTATAACCATTGAATAAATTTGATGAATAATTAGAACCTCCATAAAAGTTGGAGTTTGTTGGACCAATATATGTAAAGCCTTGTATTAAATAATTAATAGAATGTGTTCCTAAATATGTTTTAGCTGCTGCTAAACTAGATTGAAGTGTTAAAAGAAAAGGATTTGAAGTTGTTGAATAGTTAACAGTATAATTTGATGAAGAAAATGCTGAATAATTGGTCCAATCATAATATTTATTTTGGGTTGGTTGTACAACCCATATAAGTTCTTTGCATGGATGATTAAAATTTAATTTTATATTATTTTGTGCTGAGTTAATTGATTCATCACCAGTGAATTGAAGTTGTTCAATGAGATATTCATGGGATAATTGAGCATAACGTCTGCGTTCATCAGTGTCAAGGTAGATGTAATCTACCCATAATATAGCATTTGCAAGATCTGCTCCTGATGTGAAAGATCCACATGTCAACATTTTATCTGATGTTTCGTAATTAATATTAATTTTAACTTCATGATATTGAAGAGCAATTAATGGAAGAGCAAGACCTACATTACGGCAAAACCAGAATTCTAATGGTACAACTACAGTATAAGTTCGAGATCCAGCTGGAAGATTATCACCAGTTAAGAGTTGGTAACCATAACGTTTGCCAATTGGAAGACTAAGTTCATTCCAAATATACATCCAATGAGAATAATGTTTATCAATACGTTGGCCACCAATTTCTACTTCTACGTCTTTTAATATTCTAAGACCTGCATAAGCTACATATTGAGAAAAAGTTGAGAGTGCGGGTAAATCAATTTGTAAATATGTTTTCCATATTAAATCACCGTTACGAGCTATTTGACATACTACACGGTTACCAAATGAAGAATTACCTTGAAAAGTATTTTGAATAGATTCAATGGCAAAGTTAGTGTGGCGACGGTAAACTACTTTGAAGAAAGTAATTTGTGGATTACCAGTTAAGTATATATCTTGAGCGCCATAAGCAACTAATTGTAATAAACCTCCGCCACCCATGTTTCTGTATATATATATATAATTAAGATAATTTAATTTTTAAATAATAGATATAAGAAATTTACATATCTATTATACAATGTTTAAAGAAAAGAGTTCAAAAAAAAGAATACATATTATTGATTCAGCTAAGGAAACATCTACATTAGATGCAAGACACAATCAAATGATTCAAAATCTTCAATCAAATCATCAAAGTATATCATCAATTCAAAAAGAATTAGCAAATATAAATGAAGAAATATCTAGAATAGAGCTACAAATTAAGCAATGTAAAATGGAAAATAATATTGAATCTGATAGCTACAATGAGATATGGGCTGAAAATATAAAACTTCATGAATCGAGACGTAAATTAGTTAAAACTCTAGATTCTTTAAAATCTCAAAGTGATGAAATTAATTACTATGAAGATACTGGTTATATCCTTTTTAAATATTATGATATCATTGATAAACAAGAAAGTAATAGTTCAAATACTAATCAACAAATAACAATTCCAACAACACATCGAATACATAAATCAAGAAAAAAAGTGTTACCTGTATTTTCAAAAAATATATTAGATGCTTTTAATATTGGCAATAAAGATACTAAGAATCCAGAAATCAATCAAGAAGAAATTATAAAAGATAAAACAGTTTTAGTTGATGAATATTTAGCAAAAATAGATCTTAATTATATATCTCCAATTAAATCTGAATATTCTGGGACATGTCCAAAATGCAATGTATTGCTAACTTGTTTGCAACAAGAGGGAATTATGGTATGTTCTGATTGTGGATATCAAGAAATTCTTTTAGTAGAACAAAATAGACCACTTTTACGACAACCAAATAAAGAAGCATCTCATGCAAGTTATAAACGTATAAATCACTTTAGAGAATGGTGTTCTCAAGTACAAGGTAAAGAAAGTACTGATATACCTGAAAGTATCTTCAAAAATATACTTGAAGAAATCAAAAAAGAAAAGATTCGTGATATCAAAAAAATCAGTTACCAAAAGATGCGCGAAATACTTAAAAAGCTACATATAAACAAATATTACGAACACATTAATTATATCATAAACCGCATCAATGGAGTGCCAACTCCTCACTTCACCCCCGAATTAGAAGAAAAACTTTGCAATATGTTTAAAGAAATCCAAGGTCCTTTCCTGAGACATTGCCCCAAAGATCGTAAGAACTTTTTAAGTTATAGTTATGTCTTATTCAAATTCTTTGAACTTCTTAAATTAGATGAGCATTTACGTTTCTTCCCTCTTCTAAAATCTCGAGAAAAACTTGCTATTCAGGACCAAATATTCAAGTGTATTTGTGAAGATTTAAATTGGCCCTTTATGCCAAGTCTATAAACTTTATTTAAAAATATCAATAAATTTCATTTATTAATGTTAAGTTTCAAAAAGTTCTATATTATTTTTATAAAATATTACGTGCATTTTATCACGAAAACAATTGATCAAAATAAAGAATATGTAATAAACTTAGAATATATAACCAAAGTACTTGGGTTTACAAGAAAAGATACTGCGAAAAAAATACTTAATAAATATTTAATTGAAAATACTGATTATAAATTTTTGCTCCGCTTCTTGGCGGAGCAAAAAAATATACAAAAAAATAAAAGAGGAGGTTCTAATAAAGTATTAAATGGTCATATATATCGTAAATCATCTTGAATTTCTTTTTATAAAAATGTAACTACAAATTAATATTTTAAATTTTAATACACAAATTACTCTTCACCACATTGAAGTAGTCTCATGCGTTTATATCTTTTCATATCTTCAATATGATCAAGCAATTCAATTATTTTTTCAATAATAATATCCCATTTATTTTTAAATCTTATTGCAATACCCATTTTTTTATTATTTAATATTTTTATATATCAAATTTTATAGTAGCATGACATCTCCTACAAATAGACAATTAACAACTGCACATTTAATACATATGGCTCAACAATTATTAAAAGAAGTTGATGAATTTCATTCTAAATTTGGTAGTCAATTAGGTAATCAAAGAAAAACTTTAAGAAATAGTAGAGAAGATTATGGTTATAATAATTTAGTAGAAAGATATAATAATTTAGTAAGTCAATACTATGGTATCTGTAATACTATAGAAAAAGCTCCACCATGTGTAGAAATTGAAAATAACTTATTAAAATCAGATAAAGTTTTAAATTATAATAAACCTATCATGGAACAAATGAAATCTACAATTATTAAACCAAAATTAGCATATATAAATTAACTATAAAATTTGTTTAAATTTTATCAGCAAAAAATAAAAATATGATTTCTTTTTAATGTTATTTTAAACAACTAATTATCAAAATGTCTACTTGCCAATACGCCAAAATCTTTCGTGAGATCAATTATTGCAAGAAAGATTCAAATGATCCTCTATTGACTATGGAACAGTTTGATCAATTAATTTATGATAAATACGAAATATTCATCAAAGAATCTGAAACTAACTATACTGAAATGACTAAGTTTGAGCTCGTCAGTACAATAATGCAATATTTGAATCAGGAATTTGAAGGCTACCTCCTCTTTGAGGCAATTTTGGATAATAATTTAATTGATTTCTATACCTTCTTCAAAAAACTCTATGAATTTATTGAAAATTAGAGATGGAAAAAAATGTAAAAAAAATGACAAAAAAAAATAAAAATTCGACTTTTGTCATTTCATTCTTAATAAAAAAGCATATTACACTCAAATTCGTCTTTCTAAAATGGCTGCTCCCCTGCTCAATATGATTGACCTGACTAAGGAAGTGAATGAGGCTGCGCAGGTTCTGCCTGCTGCTCTTCAGATGCCTCCTGTTGCTGCTGATCAGCCGCCTATTCCAATGGCTGCTGCACCAGTGCCAATGACTATGCCTCAAAAGATTGAATGGATCGCCAAGCATTATGGTCCAAATATTGCATCTTTCTCAACTCAATGCATCATTCATGGTGATCAGAATACCTTGAAAGGTATCGAGCGCCATCCAATGAATCGTCTGGTTGATATGTCATGGGTCAATAACTTGAAAAGTGATATGCTAACAATGATCATGAATCAAGAGATCATTATGATGGATATTGCTATCAATACAAATGATATCGTTATTGCTGAAAATGATGGGGATAAAACTCAAATTATGAATGGGTTTAAAGCAATCATTCTGGATGGCCAGCATCGCACTGAGGCTCTCAAGATGATTCTGAAAGAGAGTCCTGCTCTCAAATTCTCCATCATTTACAGGGTCTTTCTAGTTGAATCTGATGCTCAAATTATTGATCGTATTCATAAGCTGAATAAGCGTCGCGCATTTGATCAGAATGACACTGACAAGCAGTATACAGTTGCCAATTTTCTAGCTGCCATGACAGCACTGACAAGCGATTCTGACATGAATCACCGTCAATACACCAAGATGATGAAGAAATCCAAAATTCTCAATGATCTCGCATTTATCAATAAGCACAAGAACAAGTCTATTGATAATTTCAAGAATGCGATTTTGAGAATAGCAGCAAAATATAAGCCAGAATATGACAATCAGATAGCTACAAATGCCAAATTTAGCAAATCAGCTCTCTGCAAACTGATTCATGAGCATAAGATGTACCAGTTTATTCTGGATCCCACTGAATGGATGAGCATGATAGCCTAAATAAAAACATAAAATAAAAAAATAACAAGAAGCAATAACAATGCTTTTTGTTATTTATCTAGCAATAAAATTTGAATTATTCATATTCTTTTTTTTGTAATAATATGTCATCATTATATGAAATCTGGATTAACAATCCACGATTATGGTTTTCGGCAAATAAAGAAGATAATGAATATTTAGCTGAACATTTTTATGGATGGATGATTGAATATGCAGTCACTGATAATACAAAAGCAAATTTAATATCTAATATTATTCTTTATGATCAAGTCACTAGAAATCTTAAAAAAAATTGCAGTGAATATGATAAACTTGCACTTAAATATGCAGGTATGATTAATATTTCAGAATTAACTGCAATAGAATGGTGCTTCTGTATGTTGCCATTTAGACATACTAAAAAACAATATATTATATTTGATGTTATTAAATCAACTTGGGAAAGAATTCAGCAAACTAATAATACATCTGATATAGAAATTTATAAGAAATTTCTAAAAGCTTCATATGAAAGATGTCCATTTGAAGAATCTATTGAATTCAAAACAATAAAAAGATATTCAGATTCTTGGAATAGTCAAAAATTCATAAATATTCTAGAATTTGCACCTTATTCAAGTCCTCTTCTAAATTATATGTATCCTGATAATATTATGAAGCAATTTATAGAAATTTTTAATGATTTGAAACCAAAAGATATAATAATATCATTATCTGGTGGCGTTGATTCCATGATTTCAAGTGTAATATTAAAAAGACTTCAAGAAAAATATAAATATACATTAATTGCTGTACATATTAATTATGCAAATCGTGAAACATGTGAAGAAGAAGAACGTATGATATCTTATTGGTGTGCTTTTTTAGATATTAAACTTGCCATCAGAAAAATTGATGAAATCAATAGACCTTTATGTATGAAATATGAAATGAGAAATATTTATGAATCATATACTCGTGATGTACGATTTAATACTTATAAAAATGCTTATAAACTTGTCTCATTTGAAATGCCTTTAGTAGTACTTGGTCATAATAATGATGATGTTCATGAAAATATCTTGACAAATATTGCACAACAATCAAAGTATAATTTATTGACTGGAATGGAGAAAGTAAGTATAAATGATTTTATTAAATTTATTAGACCAATGTTGGATATATCAAAATCTGAGATTTATGATTATGCACATAAAAACAGCATACCATATCTTCCAAATTCCACTCCATCGTGGAGTATGAGAGGTCAAATAAGAGATAAAGTTCGTCCAATATTATTAGAATGGCATACCAATATATTTAGAAGTTTAGAATCATTAGCAACAGTTGTTAAAGATATGCATGAACTTCTTGAAATTCAAATAGAGAATTCAGTAGCTGAAACAGAAAAAATAATTGATCAAAATTATTATGTTTGGAATGTAGCTACAAATTTATTACCATCAAAATATATTTTTTGGCAAAATTATACATTAAAATTATTGGATGAAAAAATCTCACAAAAATCAAGCATTTATTTACAAGAAAAAATAGAAAAATATAAGATTGATAAAATACTTATGAAAATGCCATTATCAAAAAACATATTTATCTATATTGAACCCGAATCAGCCTACTGTATCGATAAGACAAAGGTATCTATTATGGTTGGAAAAATTTGTTAAAAATTTGACAGCAAAAATCAAAAATTCGACTTTTATTTTTAAAATCGATTTAACCAACTAATCAATTAACCAACTACCAGAATGTCTTCTACTCGTTCTGCTCGTGCTCCTCCTGCTCCTCCTGCTCCTCCTGCTGCTCCTCCTGCAGCTTCGCAACCATTTGCTGGAGGATTTGCATTTGGCCTGTCTACTACTGCTACTGCTACTGCTACTCCTTCATTTGGATTTGCTACTGGTGCCTTTGGTGCAGAGGCTTCTGAATCTGAAATCAAGAGTCTGGTGAGTTTCATTGAAAATCGCAGTTATGACATAAATCAGGATATGCATAAGCCCATGGCTGCTGAGATCAAGCTTATCGTGCTCAAATATATGGATAACACAGCATTTGATCGCTTCAAGAAAATTCAGAAGCTTGTTGAGCACCAGCAAAAGGTTGTAGATCATAACAACAATGAGCTGAGCAAGAAGCGTAAGCTTTCTGATACTGTCGAGTAAGACAATCAAATCAGCCAAAAAAATCTAAGGATTTTCAAAATTGTAGCTACAATTTTGTTTTTATTATTTTTGGAATTTTTTGTAAAAAAATTATAACAATTATCAAAAATTTGATATTTTATTTTTTATTAAAATTAACATCTAAAATGGAGAACTATTCTGATGAGATTGTGGCTGTCTTTGAGAGCGAGAAAACTTCTACCTATCTGATGCCCATTTCCACCTTTAAGAATGGGCAGTTCATCTCTTGGCGTCTGAATCGTCCAGTTGACAAGCTTCGTGTATCTGAAATAAGTGATTATATGTGCAAGGAACAGCCAGTTAAGATTGATGGTGAAATTCTTGCTGCCAAAATCAAGTCTGAGTGGGCTGATGGACGCTGTTTCTATGAAGTTTATGATGGCAATCACAGGCGCGAGGCAACACTTGTAAAATATGTTGAGCAAAACCCAGATGCTCAGGTTCTTATTACTATCACCACTGTGGAAGATGATCAAGATCTGATGACACATTTTCATAGGATTAACAAGGTTGTCCCACTCAGTGATGTTCATCTGCAAACTGATCAGCGTCTTACAAAGATGCTATATGAGATTGCAGAGGAATATGCTGCAACTTATCCAACTTTGTGCAAAGGAACACAGAGAGTGGTGCGCCCAAATTTCAACAGGGACTCATTCGTAGAGTCAATGTATAAGATCATGATGGACAGTGAGGGAAAGATTCGCGTAAAACCTCAGATGATGCATTATCTCTCAGTTTATAATGATTATATCAGAGATAATTTCATGCATCTGAAGAGTGGTTCAACGAAATCTTACACAGTTAAGGGACTCAATATTACCTCTCCAATGTATAATAAAGCTTTCGATGTTGGCTGTTTCATCTTTCTGGGTAAAAACCTGGTCATTGATGTATTAGAAATAGTACATGCTACTTCCTAAGAAAAACAAAAACACAAAAAAATAACAAAATGTATAATATTTTGTTATTTAAGCTGGGAACATCAGTAACCTGCTTCTTAAGCTGGGAACATCAGTAACCTGCTTCTTAAGCTGGGAACCCAGCTAATTGGAAGCCAATACCGTAGCCTACACCACCACGTACAGTGCTGCCAATGGATGGAGCAAGTACATCAAGGATAGAGAATACAGATGCTGCTACTAATGCGAGTAATAATACTTCATGAGTAGATAATTGTTGTTTTGGTAATAACCAGGCAACAAGTGCAACAACTAAACCTTCAATGATATATTTAACTAAACGAGTAAGTAATTCTTGGATATCAAAAGCGGCCATTCTATTCTTATCATAGAGAAAAAAATAAAAAAGCATTTAAGAAATTATAAATAATTATGTATATTATCAATAATGGCTGAATCAATTGCAAATGATTCTACACGCATTCCAGTTAAAGAAAAAGATTATTTGGACGAAGATAAACCAATTCGTGGTCAAAATTATGCACTTATGTCATTTATTTCACCTGAAGATATTTTAAATGATAAAGAAATTTTCTTCTATAGTAAATTTATTGAATCATTAGGTACAAATTTGAAAGAACTTTTAGATGGTCTTCGTAATAAATATCCAGATGATGCTCTATTAATGAATCAAATTGAAGAAAATAATAAATATTTTATGGATCCTAAGGAATTACAGGATCAATATCGTTTTTTCAAAAGTGCAAATCTAGATAAAATGGATAAAGAATTTCATTTAAAGAATGATTATAAAACCTCAATTCGTGGTGTAAAGATTCGTGGAGTATTTGATACTACTGAAGAAGCAAAAATCCGTGCTGAAGTTTTAAAACGCAGTGGAGATAAATTTGATATCTTCTTAGGTCAAGTTGGTTGCTGGTGCCCATTCTCACCAAATCCAGAAGACTTACAAGATCAAGAATATGCTGAAACTGAACTTAATACATTAATGAAAAAATACAAAAATAATATGGATATTCGTGATATTGATTTTGAAGAACGTAAGCAGAAAAAGATTGATGATGGTATAAAAGAAGCAGAAAGAAGAAAAGCTCAAAATGAAGAAGCAGATAAATCTACTACTTCTGTTATAATTGAAGATTCTGAAGCTACTACATCTTCTTAAATACACCTATATCAAATATTAATACATTAAATATTAGTGTATTAAGTACATATATTTCTCTTTTTTATAAAGTAATGAAAGCGGTTGCTGTCTTTTTACTTTTTTTAGGTATGATTATGATACTTCAAGGATATTATGCAAAACAGAAAGAAGAAAAAGAATGTCCAAAACAAACTGTACAAATAAAATATGTTCCAAGATCAGTTTATCAAGAGCAAATTAATGCAGGTACAGAAAATTCAGTTACCCGTCAATTTAAAGGAATGTTTGAAGATCCTACAGTAACTCCATGGTTTGATATAGATGATGCAAATATTCATCCATTAAGAGGATAATATGATGATTTATATATAATTAAAAATTTATATTATTAAATTAGCAGTCAGCAAAAAATAATGAACAAAAATGCAGTGAATAATTTAATTAAGACTCTTTGTGATTCAGCAGCAAATAGTTCAAAAACAACAACACAAAAAGTAGAAGCAATACTTAATGAATATAAAATGGAAGAACAAGAAAAAGATACACTTGAAATGTTATTAGATCAAGATTACACTGAAAATATTAAAATGAAACGAACAGAATCTGAATTATCTTATCAAAATTATTTAGACGAAAGAACAATATTATATGATCAATACAAAGAGGATAATAATGAAGAGTCTTTGCGTAGATTATTAAATTTTCATATAAAATCAATGAAAGAATTAAATAATTCAATACAGTATTCTAATATTTATACAAAATACGGAAATATAAGAAATGTTTTGTAATAGTAATGGCAACAAAAGGCATTAAATCTGTTAAATTTAGTTTTCCTGCATTTATAATTGCATTTAGTGCTGGACTATTATATGTTTATTTATTTACCCCTCATAAAGAAATAATAGTAAAATATCCAAATCCTTATAATTCTCATAAAGTTATCTATCAAGATAAAAAAGATACAGATACTTGTTATAAATATGATGCTATTAAAGTTAAATGTCCAGATGATAAATCAAAAATTATAGATCAACCATTAATTTAAAATAATGATAGTGATATGTAAGAATGATCGGCATGATGGGTAGTTCAGGTGGGTTAAATAATTTAGTTAAAAGATTATTTTATACAAATGCAGGATCAATGTTATTTTCAGCTGTTATTGGATTAGCAGTTGCTTTGTTATTCCGTAGAGTATGTAAAGATAGAAAATGTGTAGTTATACATTCTCCACCAGCTGAAGAAATGAATGAAAAAATATTCATGGTTGATGGTGATTGTTATAAATATGTTTCAAAAATAACAAAATGTGATGATACTGTTGTTAATAGTGTGCAAGTATCTGGAGATAAAATGATAGATGAAAGTGCAAAATTACCATTAATAGGTAGTCGTGCAATTGATACACCTATTCAAACTGCTAAAAATGAATAAAATAATTATTATAAATCTTTGCCTTTGCGTCAGCAAGTCTTATTATTCTATCTCTCTCACTTATTAGAATTTAATGCAAACATCAGTTTCACAAATACCAAAAATGAATCCTACATCTGCATCTATATCAATGGATGAAGATCCAGATGTAGCTTCAGTAATACAAGAGATGAACAGTTTACAACCACCACAACCATCTCCTCAACAACAACAACAATTGCTTCAACAACAAATGCAACAACAATTAATGCAACAACAAATGCAACAACAATTGCAACAACAACAAATGCAGCAACAATTGCAACAACAGCAAATGCAACAACAAGCATACCAACAACCTTCTCAACAATTTCAAAAACAAGCTCAACCAATATTACCAGTACCACCTACTTCTTCTGCAACTTCTTTTATAGAATCATTAAAAGAAAAATATATTAACCAAGTTGTTTTAAAAAGAGCATTAGCAGCAGGTGCAGTTGCACTTGTAATCTATTATCCAAATGATTTAGGCTTTGTATATGGTAAAATTCCATATTTAGAAAAATTAGCCCCTTATGAAAAATTTGTTCGTGCTTTACTAGTTGCAATTTTCATATATATTCTCTTTATTCAATTGAATATTTAAATGATGATTGTATTCTTTATCTATTGTTTTAGCAATTGTATTCTTTATCTATTGCATTAGCAATTGTATTCTTTTTTTATTAAAGCTTTAAAAACTTTATTAGCATATTCTGGTACTATTACTTCATCACCTGTTTTGATAAATTCACAACCTATTAAATGTTGGCAATCACGATTATTAAAAGTAACTGGTAAATAATATTTACCATATACTGCATAATATTGCCATCTTTGACGATCATTGCGTTTTTTTGCATATAATGGTAATACCAATTTTTCAGTATCTAAATCTAAATTTCTTAATATTCCAACTTGAATATATTGACTTTTTGGTATGCATTTTGTATTTTTATCTTTTGAAGATGGATCATCATCGTCGTCATCATTTGGATCTGTTATTTTTATTTTTTGAAGATGAATTACATATTCTCTATTATTATTCCAATATATCCATCCAGAAATAGCAGCAAGTATTACTATAATAACAATTGCAACAGCTAGGTTATTCATTATTATATGGATATATTATAAAATTAAATAATTATTAACATTAATTAGTTTCTCCATCAGAATCTACAAGTATAGCTACTTTTTTAGCTGGTTGATTGCCATTATTTTTATCTTTTTTAGTTTCTTCAAATTGTATTATTGGAGTTCCTATATTCTTAACTTGCACATCATAACCATTCTTTTTATAAAATGCGTGTCTTTTAAATCCCTGGTTTTTAAATAAACTATAATTATCCCATAAATCTATCACATATGGTGTATATTTTCTATCAGCTTCTTTTTGTCTTTGAACTCTTCCAATAGATTGTTCAACAGATGAAATAGGTGATGCTAATACTAATGTATTTAGTGTTGGTACATCAAAACCTTCTGAAACCATTGTATAAGTTCCAAGTAATATATTTTTAGATTCACTTTCTTTCAAATCTTTTTGAGACATTCCACCAACATAATAACCTACTGTTTTATTTGGCATTATCAATTTCAATTCTTTTTCAATAGTTTTCAAATGATTTCGTCGATCACTAATAATAATTGTATGACGATCTGGTTCTTTATCCAATACTTGTTTTAATTCAGTAATAATCAATTTAGTACGATAATCATATTCACATACTGCATTAATCATTCGTGGAATATTTCTTTTACCATTCCACATTACTAATTCTCTGCCATAAGATTCATGTGATTCATAAAAATTTATCATTTTAACAATCATGTTTTTATCTGAACGTTTCTGTATTTGATTTACTGGAGGACCAATATACCATTCAAAAACTTTACGTAACCCATCTTTTCTATTAAGAGTTGCTGATAAACCAAGCATTACTCTAAAACTACATTTAACAAGTGCTCGTGAAAAAACTTCCGCTCCTAAATGATGCACTTCGTCAAAAATGGCCATTCCAAAATTTTCAAACAATTTTGAATCATATTCTTTCATAGCCAAACTTTGAAGACTCGCGATTACAATATCATTGTCTTCCACATCAACTATTTGGGCCTTTAAGAGTCCTATACGCGCGGTTGGAATAAATTCAGAAATTCTTTCTTTCCATTGATCAATTAAGAATCCTTTATGACAGATAACCATAGTTTTCTTTTTAATTTGACATGCAATATATAATGCGCATAATGTTTTTCCACCACCACATTGAAGTGAAATGATTCCACCTTGACGTACAGGATCTTTTGCTGCTTTTAAGAATTCGCTGACAGGTTCTTCTTGTGCTGGACGTAAAGATCCCTTGAATATTAAATTTTCACATGTTAAACCATCAGATAAATCAATATTTTCAACAGGAGGAACACCATATGTTTTTAATCCCAAATATTTTGGTATATATATTTTTTTACTATTTTCTTTATATACTGGAAATTCTTTAATTAAATCACCACCAGGATTCTCAGGATTAATATTCGCTTTTACTGTAAGTAATTTTCTAAAATATTCAACAATCTCATCATTATCTTCTTTTAATATCCCATATCCTTTTCTTGAGAGAAACATTATTAACTTTTGTCTTACAAAAAATATTCATTTTTTATAGATATGCTTCCACTTCGTATTTTAGCAATTGCTGTATTATTAGTTTCTTTACTTGTAGATACTTCTGATTTAAAAGATGTTGTCAAGCCAGAAGTCCAAATAGTCTTTGGAATAGCAATAGTTGCTATCATTATGTTTGTTGATAGTATAACTGGTTTAATATTTGGTTTAACATTATTATTAGTCTATTTACGTGTATATGCCAAGATGTATAATATTAAATTAGATTCACTTGTTGATATTAAAAATTTATTAATGGCTGATTTAAATCCAAATGCAAATAATAATATCAATTATCCAAATGATTCATTAGTTGGTAATAATTACATTACTCCAAAGAATTTAGAAGATGCTCAAAATAACGTAATTGATGCAAAATCACCACAATATGTAGGAATTAATGGAATGTATAATCAAGGAGTTTATAGCGCACAAGGAATGGATGGTAAATATCCAGGATTTGTTGATGATATAACTATGTCATCTCCAGCTGAATTTAAATCAACTTAAAAATAACTTATTAGCAATTATATCAGACTTAAAGATAACTTAATAATAATTAGAACAAATGATTACTTATGCATTGAAAAATTCAGATGATTTCTTAGGAATACTAGAATTATCCAAATCTCGTTTGATTATATTAGACTTTACAGCATCGTGGTGCGGACCATGTAAGCAACTTGCAAAATTATTAAAATCTTTACCAGATTCTGAAAGTGTGAATGTCGTTAAAATAAATATTGATGAATTTACTGATATTACTAATAAATTTGATATAGTATCTGTTCCAACTCTGGTATTTGTAAAATCGTCAATTGTTAAAAAAATAATAAAAGGAGTTCCTGAACAAAGAGAAATTCTAGAAATGATTAATAATTATGTGTAAAAGTATTAGATATGGACGAAGTAGTCTTGTTATTAATTTTTGCTTGTATATTAATATTTGTAATTATAATATTCCCTAGATTAACCAAATCAAATGAAACTGTAAATGCTATACCAATTACAAAAATGGGCCCATCATCTAATAGTGTAAATACAATGCCAATGGAACAAAGATCACCTATTGCAATTATGCAAAAAAACAAACCACAACAAGTATCCATTTATGAAAAAACTAATACTCAATCACCAAAAGATGAAAGCAATGGTTTATTAAACCAAATGGATCCTTTAAGTGCTAATATAATGTTAGATTCATATTATATTACTGCAAGAGATGTTCCAGAAGACTATCCATTAAAAAAGATTGGAGATTGCCCATATACTAAAGCACCTTCAACTGATTTACCAATAGCTAATATGCCAATGTGTGGTATTAATAAAGCTAAAGATACAAGACTTCGTGCAACTTCATTCCTTTAGAATTACAAAAAATGATTTAAACTTAGACTAAGTATTATATTTAATAGCATAAAATATGCAGACAGGAGTTATTTCTTTTTGCGATCGTATATGTTTCAATATAAAATCTTTAGATACAAAAGATGATATATTAAATTATCTTCAATCAAAATATAACATTAAAATTTTAGAAAAACATTGGTATCATATAGATGAAAAAGGTACTGAACATGTTAGAAGATCACCTCATCTTGCCTGTCTCAGATCAAATGGAAATCCTTATTACATGTTCTTTACTATTTATGAAGGTATTCAAATAATTTATTATATTGATAAAAAAATTCATCCAGGATATCAAAAACCACGCATAATTCTAGGGCGTGGTAGATTTCATGAATCCCTTTTTAATGACACTCTTCTTGATGGTGAAATGATAAAAGATAATAATCAAAAATGGACATATCTAATAAATGATATGTATGTTTATAAAGGATCTTTATTGATTAATAAAATTCTTCCAAATCGTCTTGAAATGATTATTGAACTTTTTGATAAATATTATACTTCAGATGATCCAATGGACGTATGCAAATTTGTTTTAAAGAAATATGCAATGGCTACTCAAGAAGGTAGTAATGCACTTATTGAATTTAGTAAAGTGATTCCTTATACATCTCGTGGTATATATTATTCACCATTTAATTTTAAATATAAACCAAAACTTCTTCATTTTGATGAAACTGTTATCAAATCAGTCATAAGAAAAGTCAAAGATGTCCCTGATTTCCAAGAAACTTTACAAAATCCAACAAGTCCAACAAGTCCAACAAGTCCAAATAAAATACAATTACAAAAATCTATATCAATTCCATCAAAAGAAACAAATACTTCAAATACTTCAAAAACTTCAAATACTTCAAAAACTTGCTGGTTACGCAAAACAGAATTCCCAGACGTTTATGATGTATTTGATGCAATTCAAGGAAATAAATTAAGTATCGCTGCTGTTCCAAACTTAACAATCAGCAAAATGCTAAGAGAAGTCTTTAAAAATGCAACTGTTGTTATGTTTTTTCCTTTCATATGTGAGTGGAATGAAAAAACAAATAAATGGTTGCCATTATCTAGCATTAAAACTTAATGATGATAAATAAAATTTGAGTTTTATTATTAATATAGTTTTATAAAATAATGAGTACAATTCAATTTGAAAAACTTCCTTTAGAAGTTCTTTTGCATATTACTAAAAACTTAGATGAAGAAAGCCGTAAAAGTTTAAGAGTATCTTCAAAAACAACAAAACATACAATTGATTTATCAAATAAATATTTGAAAGATGCTATATTAAATAAAATTGATAAATTTGTTGATAATTTAATTGATTCTGATAAAAATTTAACTCAACAAACAATTCATAAATTATCTTTTAATGATTTTTATATATTAAAAGATTTATCAATTGATGATTTACGTATTATTAATAAAATAATATTAAGATCTGCCCATGGACTGGGTGTAAATTCAGAACATCAAGGAACAAAAGAAGAAAATAGATATAATGATCTTGGCAATAAATTATATGATCATATAGCTACAATTATAAATTCTGAAATTGCTAGAAAAGAAGCAATACAAACAGCTCATCATGGAGGTGCACCACAATTTCATGAAATACCAACTGAATTATATTTTAAAATAATTTTACTTATTTCACCTAGTGATTTAGATGAACTTAAAATAACATCAAAAGCTCATTATGAAATGTTTGATGCTTTCATAAATGATCTTAATAATTTAATGGAAAATTCAGAACCAGATTTTATAATAAGATTAAACCAATTAACATTAGAACAATTAACAAATTTAAAATATTATATTAGAAAATATCATTATATATCAAATAATGATGATGAATTTGCTGCACAATCATTAGATGAAGATGAATTTATAACTCGTCAAAATGAAGAATATAATAATAAAAAAACCAAAAAATTTATTGAATTAATTGATAAAAAAATAGCTACATTTACACATTAAAATGATAATTGTAATCTTTTAAGCATTCTATTGATTCTTTCATAGTCTGTATTCATTTTTTTGAGATCCATTGTTTCTGAATGTTTATAATGAATATAAATATATTTGTAAATTGCTGAACTGTCATTATCAGTTTCTTCTTCATAATTCAAATACATACGATTGTTAATACGAAATGAATGTTTTTTAATATTTGATTTATAAGTAATATTATCTAAACAAGGAAATCTATGAGCAGGTAATTGTTCTTCATCAAAACAGTAAATACCAATATCTTCATTGTGTGATTTCAATATTTTTCTAATTATTTTTTGTCCATCACTTGCGTGATCATAAGTATATATCATATCTTTTTGATTATATTCAGTTGTTTCTATTATATTTCCTTCTCCAAATAAAGAATGTAATTGAGATAATATTGATTCAGACGGTGTCTGTATTCCTATTATATATGGATCATTCTTATCATATAAATAAATACATACGGAGTTTGTATCATCAGTTATATAATTTGAAAAATCAAATGAAGAATCCATTCAGCTTTTATATTATAAAATTTTGTAGTTTATATCATTTTTTATAAAAAATGAAATTTCGCAGAAGTATTATTTAATAACAAAATTAGAGAAAAAATGGCGAATCTAACAAAAGTCAACAAAGCTATTGATGAATTGGTTATTTCTGTTAAAAACACAACAATCAAAGAATTGTCTGAATATCTTGCTAAAAATTTGACAAATACTTCTAATCTTGAAGAAATTATTACTCAATATATTGAAACTGCCAAAGCTGAAGATGCTGTCGCAAAGAAATCAAAAGGAAAAGATTCAAATAATGATAAGCCTAAGAAGACCCGTGAGCCAACTGAATATAATATTTTTCTGAAAAACAAGATGGCAGAGATTAAAGAAGCAGGAACAGAATTGAAAGGAAAAGATCTAATGATTGCAGCAATTGCTGAATGGAAAAAGCTGCATCCTCCAGTAGAAAAGGAGAAAGAAGCTTCTGGCTCTGGCTCAAAACCTGCTAAAAAATGAAATAAAACTAAATCTAAATAAAGAATTAAGTTTTATTAAATCTAATTAAATGGCTTCACCTAGACCAGCTGTACGTAATTTATTTGAATCTGTTGGTTTAACTTCAATAAATGCGCAAGATTTAGAAATAGGTATTTATAATTATTGTATTGATTTTGCAAGTGATAATAAGATTCCTTTAACATGGAGCTGCGACAATTTTGTTGAAATTTATCTTGCAAAAGCTAGATCAATTTATGCAAATATAAATCCAAAAAGTTATATTAATAATGAAACTTTGATTGAACGACTTAATAATAAAGAATTCTTACCACATGAACTACCATTTATGTCAAAAAATAATATTTTTCCTGATAAATGGAATGATATAATTACTGAAGAACAAATGAAATTTAAAACAGCATATGAAGTATCTGAATTTGCTATGACAGATCTTGTTAAATGCGGTAAATGTAAAAATAACAAAATTAAATACTTTGAAATGCAAACACGTTCTGCTGATGAACCTACTACACATTTCTATACTTGTTTATCTTGTGGCCATAGATGGCGCCAATAAGCTTATTGCTAATTTAAGCCATCATATGTTTAACAGTTACTAAATTAAGTTTGGCAACTGGCCAATATTCTTTTTTGCCATTTGGCATTGTGCGAACAATAATATATGGTAATCTGTTTTCTTTTAATTCTCTAATTGCTATTTGTCGTAAATCCATATTTTTCTCAATTTTGTAATTATCTTCAATCTCTACAAATACTGTAGCTCCTCTTGATAAATGCATTGTACGTAATCCAATTAAAGTATCAAATTCATATTTATTCATAATTGGCAATGAAATATATTTAGAAGTATCATGCTCTTTTATTTTTTGATAAGTTTCTATTTCTGGATTGATAATTGATGACATGTTTATTATTAATATATACTATATTCTTTACATCATTTTTTATAAACCTTTTTGTAATGATCTTCCTTGACTAATACTTGATCCATTCATAGCTCGTGTTCTTGATGATGATGCTGCTGATGGTACTCCTGCTGCAGCTGCATTTGCTGCATTTTGTATATCTGAAAAATTAATATTATTATTTCCTGCAAGTACAAAAAAATTATCAACAATTGGTGTATTTCTAAATATTAAATACATAACTAATGATACTAATAACAAAATACTTGCAATAGAAAAATTATTTATTCTGCCTCCTATCATTATCTATTTTTATCTAATATTTAATTTAAAATTATTTGCTATTTGATTGTGTCCATGTTGTTCCACAATAATCACAACAATACAAATATTTCATATTAATTGGATGATATTTTACATATAAAACTTGTGGATTATCTTTAGATTCTTTACAATCTCCATTTGGACATTTAATATCTTTATCATTAACTCTTGGTAATGTTGGATCACATCTTAAATATCTGTTCTGATATTGTAAATAAAGCAGATCATCTTCAGAATATAAACTTGTACTTATCTTTACTGCTCCACTATTTGCTTCTAGTGTTTTTGAAAATGAACAATGTTTACAATGTTTAGTAAGTGAATTATCCGTTTCTGCTCTTAGATAAAGAAGATTATCACATATCTCACAGAATTCCATATCTCTTATTATTAATCTATAAATCTTTAATTCATTTTTTATTTAAGGTTTGAATGCTTTTATTTTATAATCTTAAAAATGGTAAATATATTATATATATACTGTATTCATTCTCAACAATTTAATATTCGTGCTTTAAGTTCTCAAGATGTTATTGAAAAATTACGTAAAACTGCTATAAATAATAACTTTATTGTTAAAATTATTATGATATTGAAACCAGATCCTGATGATTTACAACCAACTATTGAAGAATTGCAGAAAAAAGTAAAACAAGATAATACTCATAGTGAAATTTTTACAAATTATAAAAAACCATTTAATATCCAAATGATCAGCAATTTTGAAAAACATAAAGAAACTTGGAAACGTATTTATAATACAATTATTGATGATTCAGATAATGCATTCCATTATGTTATAGAAGATGATGTTTATTTACCACAAGATGCTTGTGATAATTTCTCTAAATTATTAAATACATTAACAACTTTAACAAATAAATGGGATATGATTTTTTCAAGCATCCCTTACAAAGAAACAAATGATCTTGAATTAATCAATATTAATATAATCAATATAATACCATCTAAAGAATCTTATTTTATTACACAAAGATGCGCTAGACGTCTTTATGATTCATTTGATAATTATATATATATTATGCGTGTTCAGCTTTCACAATTTTTAATCAATAATTACGGATTTAACGTATTTTTTTCAAGTAAAAGAATTACTATTGATGGTAGTAAAATAGGAGCTTTTCCATCTACTATTCATGAAACAAATCATTTAATTTATAATATGGAATATATGAACCTGCATTCTTATTTATTAAAAGATGAAAATGAAATTAGAAAAGATATTGATACTATTTATAAAATCCATAAAACTGTTGATCAAATAAAAAATTCGGATATTGAACTGCTCTTTTCAAAAATATTATTGAAAATTGGTAAATTAGATGAAGCTAAAAATAGACTTTTATTAGCTATAATGTACGCAAAAAGTAATAAAGCTTTATTAAATAATAGATGTGAAAACATTAATATGTTAATTGATATATCTGGAAAAACACAAGATGATCTTGCAGAATTAATTAAAAAACCATCAAAATATAGTAATTACCCGTTGTTATCTGAAACCCCTGTCTAAAAAATGATATAAAATTATTAAAATTATATATATAAAATGATTATTCCTATTAGATGTTTTACTTGTGGAAAAGTACTTGCTGATAAGTATGAATTTTATATTAATGAAGTTGCAAAATTAAAAAATTCAAAAAATGATGAAGCTAAAGCTGGACCAAGCAAAATAAGAGAAACTGAAGCTGGACCAAGTAAAAAAGAACATGAAGCTGGACCAAGTAAAAAAGAACCATCACTTAAAGGTAAAGAAAAAGCTGGAGGAGCACCATCTTATAAACATTTTGATGAAATAATGACTGGATCAATACTTGATAAATTAGAACTTAATAGATATTGTTGTAGAAGAATGATGCTAGGTACTGTTGATATGATGGATTTTATATAGAGGATTAAAATAGATTAAGATGATATATCTTATATTATTATCTTTACTTTTTGTTATATTTATAATTATATATTTTATTAATAAAACCAATGAAGGATTTGCAAGTGGATCAGATTCCCAACCAGCTCAAGGGTCTGCATCAGGTTTCCAACCAGCTCAAGGGTCTGCATCAAGTTTCCAACCAGCTCAAGGGTTTGCATCAAGTTCTACTTCTCAACAAGCTAATGGTTCAACAGCAGCTTCTGGTTCTCGACAAGCTCAAGGATCTAGTTCAGGTTCTCAAATAAATTCACAATGCGATCCTGGATTAGTACTTACATATAAAAATGGATCCTATATTTGTATTGATCCAAATGCTCCTACTCCATCCAAAGTTTCAACTCCTGCTGACTTAACTTCAAGAGATTCTATTACACCTGACAAATATCCTGTCAATGATCTTACAAATACTTATGATATTGTTGCTGATATATTAAATGATAATACTGATTATGCTGCTGCTTTTGCAGAATATAATGATGCTCTTCAAAATTTTAATGTAAATGCTACCAAAAAACCTCAAGCAACCCTTGATATATTTTATAAAAAATTTAATGCTGTTAATAAAAAACTTCAATCTGATTTAAAAATTAACAATACAGTTGATATTGTAAAAACACAAACTGCAATTGGCAAATTAGCTGCACAAAATCCTAATTTATCTGTCATTACTCCTTTCAAATCAGAAGACCTTGAAGCTAAAAAACAAATGATCGTTAATAAATTAGATAAATTACTTAATATTTATCCAGATTATGATGCTGTATATAAATATTTAACATCTAAAGAAGGACAACTTGAAATTGCAGATGATCCAAATAAACTAGATGGAATCATTAAAAAAATTAATGCATTTTTACTTCAATATCCATTATTACAAAATCCTGATAAAATTTCAGATACCCCTATATTATCTTTAAGTATCCGTGAAATATATAAGAATACTTTACAAACTGCCATTGATTTAATTAATGATATGTCTGATGTCATTACTCGCAAAGATACTTTATCAAATGCACAATTCAGAAGATTGATGTTTAAAACATTCACAGAACCATCTCGCAGATTCTATGTAGGTATCTGGTTAGTATTCTTTTCATTTGTAGCTTATTTTATAGACTCTACAGTTTAAATTTGCCTTGGCTCTCTTGCCTTGGCTTGGCTCAATTCAAACATTAAGATTCTAATGAATTATGTAGAGGCTATTTGCTATGGAATTTAATTTTTCCAATGTAAGAAATGAAGCTGTATTTGTAGCTACATTTGGAATTTTTATATTTTTTCAATTAAGTTTTGCAAATAAACAAACAATTTTATCATTAATTCTCATAACAATTTTGGGATTTGCAGGATATTATTATTTATACAAAACAAATGAAAAAAAAATTGCTGATAATAAAAATGATACTACATTTTTCAATGATCAAATTAAAGACCGCAATGAAGTATCTACAGAACAATTCTTTATCAAAAAATTCCCAAATAAAAAACTTAAATTTTTCTTGAAAAATAATAATCTTATTGAAATCGCCAAAGATCTTATGATTCTTCGTATGTTTGATAAAGCACGTTATGCAGATTTATTAAATTTAATGAATAGTTATCAAAAAACATATACATATATTCTTGGAGAACGTTATGAACCTGTAAGCTATGTTCCAATTTTTATTGATCTTGGTAATGAAATTCTTGAAAATATGTATAGTATCTATTTTGTTGTTCCAGTTGTTTTAAAACATGTTTATGGTGTATATCCCAATGAAATAATTGAAAAGAATATTACAAGATTTACAAATTTACATGCGGATAATATTGAAATTCTCAAAAGTTTCACGAAAAAACAAGTAGCTTATCCATACTTCCCAGAAACTGATCCAAAACCAATTAGATCTGCATATAATTATATTGATAACAGAAAACTCCCATAAAATAATAATAATATTATATAGTAATAATAAGATAAAATGGCAAATATGTTTCAAAATCTAAGTGGACCATCAAAAACAAATTATTCTTCTATTGTTAATAATTTATCAGCATATAAAAATAATAATATTACAGAAAATGATTTCAATAATATTAAAAGTTTATTAAGTCAATTATCTAGAGCATTATCATTATATACACCAAATCAAGATGAAACTGTGGCTTTAAATGGATTAATAAATGAAATTAAAAATAAAGTGCAAATAATAATACAAGCTCAAGTAAATGCAGCACCAGTAGCAACTAATCCTCCACAACAATTAGCATTAGAAAATGGACAAGCTGGACTAAATCAAATAAATGGTGGTAGAAAGAAATCAAGATCTAAAGCAAAACGTGGTGGCCAAGAACTTGCTTTAATTAATAACATTGGTGGTATTTCTGATATCTCTAATCTCAATAATTTAACTCCAACAAAACCCCCATTACAACAATTAGCTCAAAATGGTCAATTTGCTAATATTCCTCAACCATTCTCTAGTGGAATACAACCATTTGGAGGCAATGTTATAACTGCACAACTTGGAATTACAAATGAAGCTGCCTTAAATCCAATGTTAGGCGGTCGTCGCAAAAACAAAAAATATTAGATACTTTATTTTTATTAGATTATTATAATGAATATGCATGATGATTATTTTGTAAATCAATTGAAATTATATATGAATGATAAAACAAATACAATAAAACCTCCACCAATACCTGATACTCCACAAGAAGGATATCCACAATTATTAATATTAATTGCTAAAGAATTGGTAAAAAATAAACAAGCGATTCTAGATGGAACTTATGATGATGATGAAGATAATATGTTAAATTATACTGATATTAAATTATTTTTAGATAATAAAATAAATTTTGATAAAATAAAATATGAAGAAGCTTATTATAATACTTATGTACCACGTATAGATCCTATAAAGGTACAAAAACGATTTGATGAAATAAATGCAGAAATAGCAAAAAAAGAAGCAGAAGAATTGGAAAAAAATAAATTATCAAAAAATCCTGTAGATCCTAATTTATTAAAAGAGAGATTTAATATAATTAATCAAGCAGCACAAGACGAAGAAGATAAACAAATTGTAAAAAAAATTGAAAAAATAAGTGGATTAGAAAATCAATTGAAAGATAGAATTCAAAATGTAAAAAATAAAATAGTTGACATATCATCAAAGTTATCAACGTTATCACCTCCTGAATTGCCAGAAAAACCTTCATCTAAACCAGTAGATAATTTAATGAATTTTCTTGAAGAACAAAGTAAAATATATGAAAGTCAAGGAAAATTTATAGATGATGATCCAAAATTTATGGATGATTTGAGAAAAAAGTATGCTCAGTTAAGTGA
>Ga0164296_1000959_pt1 | contig 32317 bp, 28 predicted proteins | sample GEODES057metaG_FD_113533 | JGI IMG/M metagenome (GOLD analysis project Ga0164296, IMG submission 113533) | Dystrophic lake water microbial communities from Trout Bog Lake, Wisconsin, USA - GEODES057 metaG | ecosystem: Environmental > Aquatic > Freshwater > Lake | place: USA: Trout Bog Lake...
AATAACTTTACGCTAAATCAAATCATTTACCTGTGTCGATAAATGGTTTGACCGAATACCATTTGTTACTGGGATTCATGTCGTGATAGACACAATCGTCCATGGCCTCCTTCGCGACCCTGAGTTGTTTCGAAAATTCGCGGATAAATTCTTGGTCTCGGTCTAACCCTTGTTTCAATATGCGCGCCATCAGGATTTCTTTGCCCCTTCTTTCGAGGTTTTCTACACTAAATGCCAGGTTGGGGTGGGAATGATAGATGTTTTGTTCGGCGAACTTGACGACCGGACCCCGCTCTTTATCGATACAGTACGATTGTTCTGATACCACGACTTTGGGTTTTACTTTCAGACCGATTGCACAACTGCTACCCATCTATCTATATGTATGCATTGATTTATGTTTGTTTGCATTTATATTTTACTACCTGACTCAAGGATAAAATCTGTCAAGCGTTGATCCAGCAGATCTTTTTCACTATCTTCTATGTATTGGGTCTCGTGTTTATGGGCGGTCTCTTGTAACTCCTGCATCATCTTTTTATATTTTTGGACTTGGACATTGACTAAATCCTTGGTTTTTTTCGTGCTGTACGTATCTTTAATATAATTCCATACGTGATGCCCGGCCCAAACAATAAGAATCGATATAGTAATTTGAATAAGAATCCATACGAATAGCTGCATAAATATATTTATCTCAATAAATATATTCATACGCTTAAACTAAGGTAAGGGGAACCTACGGTTCCCCTTAAACCCCTCCCTTAATTATGTTAGCATAACTGTTAAGATAATTTATAAAGGTGGTTCAAAATATGTTTCAAAGGACATTTCCAAGGTAGTTTACTGTTTAAAGGAGGGGTTTAAGGGGTCAGAGCGGCGAAGCCGCTCAACCCTTGGGCGCTGAAAGCGCCCTGAGGGAACCTTGGTTCCCCTTACGACGAGTGGACCGGGCGTGTTTACGCTTCTTCCCCTTCCCCTTACTCTTGCGTTTTCCCCCGAAAATACCGAAAATCTTCTTACGGGGGTTCTTCAGTTCGCACTGTTTCTTGTCCTCGTTTGCTAATCGGATTTTCTCATTCGCGACGTCTAAACATTTTTTGCGGTTCTCGTCGATCATCTTTTGATCGGTGACCGTAGGGACTGCTGCCGCCGCCGCAGGCGCCTGCTCGATATGGACCAACGAATAATGCGTCTCGGGTTTCTTAGGAGCAAACGCCTTATTTTTCATTTCTGTCATTTTGTCTTTTATACCCATACTCGGAATGCCTAAAAATCCACCTTTGATATTTTTGGGCATAGTATCGTTTATCCTTTATAATATACTATAAACGTATATATTTACAAAGGAAGGGGTTAAAGGGGGGAATATTTACGAAGGTTGTTTACTGTTTAAGGAAGGGTTTAAGGGGTCAGAGCGGCTTCGCCGCTCAACCCTTGGGCTTTTGGGCTTCGCCCAAAAAAGGCGCCCTGAGGGAACCATGGGTTCCCCTTATGTAATAAAAAAATTGAAATAAAGACGATGAAACATAATAATAATATCTTTGTATCTTACTACTTCAATGTCGTCAACGTCTCCCAAGCCGCCGATTACCATCCTCATCGTCGATAAGACCGGAACTGTCAAGGAGTGCAAACTCAAGAGTTATGACGAAAAGGAGCTCTATAAAAAGGCCGGGTTCAAGACCGCCGACGATTTCAAACTCCGGGCACAGTGGAACATCAACAATGACGATAAAAAATATTGTATTTCCGTGTATGGTAAGGTGACTGGCCGTGCGAACCAAGAAAACAAGTATGATTTCCCGCCGCCAATTGACACAACTCTCATGTTCGGAAGCTGTATTATTGTGAATAAGAACAGCGCAGGCGAACCGGTGTCGATCAGCGAGGACGAGTGGGATACCGTCTACGAATTCCTGTTTGGGGGATTTGACGATTTGGACGATAAGGACAGCGAGGACGACGAAGACGACGACGATGAAGACGATGGCCTGCCGAGAACTAAGGAGGGATATATTAAAGACGGTTTCATTGTGGACGACGACGACGAGGATGACGAGGATTACGAGGACGACGAGGAAGAAGAGGATGAATTTGTGGACGACGAGGAAGAGGAGGTGGTGAAACCAAAGGCGAAGCGGACCCGCGCACCGGCTAAACCCAAAGCAAGCGATAAGAAAAAGAAGGGCGATACGATTTTCAATAAGGCGAACGAAACTCGCGATAGCTACCTGGATTGCACGAGCGAACTGGACGAAGAGGACTACCTATAAGGGGAACCGTACGGTTCCCCTTAAACCCTTCCCTTAAACCTTAAGGGTTCTTTCAAACTTTCTTGTAAATTATCTTAACACAGGTTAATATAATTATTTTTCATTAAGGGAAGGGGGGTGCGGGGGAAACCGTAGGTTTCCCTGCAGGGGAACCTTGGTTCCCCTTATGTCTTCCAGTTTTTGCCGCAGTCCAAGCACGTCACAAAGATCGTGGCCGGCTCATCCGCTGACCGCGTCTGCAACTCGTAATACGTGCATTTTTTCCCCCGGCATTTCTTACAGGTGAACATATCCGTCGACGCCTGGGTGTTATTCGAATATTTATTGGCATCGCGTTTGATCTTAGCATCAATCAGTTGACGCCAGCCGCTCGGGTTCATTTCTTGGTGGCTCATGAACGCTAATTGTTGAGAAGTGATTTCACCGCTAACGACTTGCGCTAACAATTCAGGATTTTTTAAATTAATATAGATACTCCGCAAACGATCGACATAAAGTTGTACGAAATGAGGATTTTCCCACTTCTTAATGATCTTACGATTGCTAGCCTCTTTGATTGCATAGTTATAGATCCCTTTTTCTAAATTGATGGCGCTCTTCTCTTCCTTAAGCACACCTTCCAATTTTGTAGCCACATTTTGACGAAAGGAGATGGGGTTGGTAATACTATACATGTTTCTTACTATAGCCCATCTTTTTATTTGGGTTATGGATCAATTTTTTTATCCGTCCATTTTTTGTAAATAAAGCAGGCCCTTGGGCCACTCCGGCAGCGTCACCAGTTTCAAATCGAATAATTCCAGGTTCTTCAGGTAGGTGCGCAGATAAACATGTTGATCGTCGTCCGAAATATTCACAGCATAAAGCTCATCCACCGCTTCGTGGTACATGGACTGAAACTTCAGCATCAGGGGGGTCGGCCCGCCCCAAAAAGTGCCTGTAAACACCTCGGGGGCGTAGACCAGCGTGTAGAGCGGGTCAGCATCCTTCTCGTCCACATCCTTACGCAAGAAGAACGTGATACGGTCCGGCTTGAAATAAGCCTTGTCGATCGTCGCTGTAGGAAACGTCGTCTTGTCGTTATCGTGTTGCGTACCAAAATAGCCGAAATCACACCAGCAGGTCACCGACTCCTTCACATAACCATTCTTGATGGCATGGGCAATAAAATCGACCTTGGCATGGTTGATCGCATTGTAGCGCGGATCCCGGTTCTCGGGGAAGATGTGCTTGTCGTAATCGGCCGGGGCGTTGCCGTCCGGAAAGGCGAGCTTTTTACGGTGGTCGATCCAGTCGCGGTATTGGGCACTCTTCATGATCTCCTCGTCCTTGCCGACCTGCTGCCATGCCCGGATGTTGTTCTCCATCCACTCCTTGTTGATGGGAATAAACAATTTGTTGCTATGGTGGCTACGGGTATAATGCTCTAACACATAATCGATGCAGCGGTCATCGATGAAACATACCATTTTGTAGGGGTATTCGAGGTAGTTTAAAAAAGACTGTAAATAGAACTTGGTAGTGCGCTTGTATTGGCTATTCCAGAAGCCGCGACCAATATCAAAAAAAGCGGTGACAATACACACGTCTTCCATCGCTTGTGTTACTTATGTTAACATGCATTTTTTTATATTAATTTTCGAAATATCCTTTTTTATATACTCTAAATATCCCATTATGTGATCGGTTTTACCATGTAGTAGGCCTTTATCGTACCATCCACATTCCGTGTCTCGCTAGTAAGAATAAATCCTTGAGCTTTGTACCATTTTAACACTTTATCGTTATTGATAGATAAAAGAGATAAATATCTTATATTTAATTCCTTGGCTTTTTGATACGCTAGTTCAACGAGTTTTTTACCGTCTTTTGCTGTTTCGCGCGAACATATTAGAGAAATGTCGAGAGAGTTCAATACCGGTTGAATTTTACATAATATGAAACTATACACATGCTCTGTTCTAGTAGTTCTTGACCGGGTTCTCCCTATCTGCGCGATTCTGGTTTTGTGGATAAACCCAAAATCATATTCTTTTGTCTGGATGTTAATGTAATTTTCATTTATAATTCTTCTACAAACTTCCTGTCCCTGTTGTTGGATAAGCTTCTCTGCTATATCGGTGGTTTTGCGCTCGAAATATTCGAAATTTGCTGGTAAATCCATAATAGTAATATACAAAAAAAAATATTACTGTTAACTTTTTTCAATTTTTTGTTTGCAAAGATCCCATCCTTGCAGGGAAACCTACGTCAAGAAACGCGAAGCGTTTCTAACTCCCTCAGGGCGCCTACTATGGGCGAAGCCCAAAAGCCCAATATGGAGCCCCGCACCCCCTTCCCTTGAACAGTAAACACTCTTAGAAACGGTCTTGGTAATTATCTTATCAACCTAGTTAACATAATCAGTTTTAATTTAAGGATGGGATCTTAAGGGAAACCTGGGTTTCCCTTAATTAGAGGATTTCCAGGTCTTCCAACTTCCAGTATTCGATCGCCCCATTAGGCAGCGGCCGTTTAACGATAAACGGGATCTTTTTTTCTTCGAATTCCTTGAGCGCAATGACATACCCGTCAATCACATCAGGTTCTACCTCGATAAATGGTTTGGCACCAGCATTGATTTGGGTAGCTCTTTCGCCTAAAATCCGGGCACGCTCGTATTTCGTGATAAATGGGAAAGTTTTATGTAGAGGGTCGATGATGGTTCCGTTGTTGTCGCGAACCACCCGGGACAACACCTCGATTTCGTCGTAATTATGGGTTTTCAATTCGGGGTGAAAATCGGTGACAATTTGTTGGCGGATCGATTCGTCGAACTTTTGTAAATACTCCGCGTCGTCTTCTTCGTCATCGTCGTCGTCATCGGGGTCCACGAAGGCCGAGGCGGCGGTGGTAGTGGCGCCAAACTTTTGGAGAACTTCTCCCTCGCTACCATCGTCCTCATATTCGTCTCCATCTTCCTCTTCTTCCTCGTCATCATCTTGGTCTTCCTGGTCGGAATCCTTGATGGTCTCGTCGTCCTTGTCCGATTCTTCCTCCTCTTTCTTCAGTGATTCGACCGACTCCACCTCGTCCTTCTCTTCAAACATGTTATTGTTAGAAAAAATATTATATTTATATCTATATTTTATTTTTTATCATTCAATTTTTCCACCCTCGTTCCTCCACTTTGAACCGCTACATTAGCTTTGAACCGTTGATTCTGACGAATCAACTTTGAACCGCTAATACTTACGCATTAGCTTTTCCACGTGGTATCGCACTCAGTACAGATATACAAATATTTCAGGTTGTCGTCGTCATAGCGGACATAAATCACCTCGGCGGTCTTGTCTTCCGTGTTGTATTTGCACTCCGGGTTCGGACACTTTAAATTATAAATACGGGGCAAGGTCGGATCCAGCTTGGTATAGCGGTTGACAATATGATTAAATTTTTGTTCGCCCTTCTTAAGCTGCGCATTCAGCACACAAACCCCCTCCTCGGTGATAGTATCATCCTTGTGACGGCAGTTACGACAGTAGTATGTCAACTGGTTGGGGTCATCCACATTGATACCGATATAATACATGTTGTCGCATTTCGTACAGAACTTCATTTTTTCACTTCTTAAATATAATTACATCAGACTTTTTTATTTTCAATTTTGCAGGGAAACCTACGGTTTCCCCTGCTTTGGCTTCGCCAGTCCCTTCCCTTAAAGTGTTACCACTCTTGCAGGGAACCGTAGGTTCCCTCAGGGCGCTTAAAGCGCCCAAGGGTTGAGCAGCTTCGCTGCTCTGACCCCTCTAACCCCTCCCTTAACGTTAAAGGGTCTTTTGAAATAGTCTTGCAAACGTGGTTACCAAAAATGGTCCTCCTGATAGGAGGGGTTAGAGGGGTCAGAGCAGCGAAGCTGCTCAACCCTTGGGCGCTTTAAGCGCCCTGAGGGAACCTGCGGTTCCCCTCAAAATTGAATTTGAAAAATGAGATAAAAATATAACAACATTATATCCAAGGTATCCGGAATGGAGACGACTCATTCCGTAACGATTAACAATGATAATATTAAAAATACCAGCATAAAATACCGCGACACGTTCGACTTTCTATCCAAGCATGCACATCAAAAAAATCCGCATAGTACCAACCCCAAACCGGTCACAAATACGCGCATCGGCGACCCAAAACTCAGCATTCACGGTGGGTCCTACCACATCGACGACAGCGAATACGAAACCTTCCTCAAACTCTATGCCGACGACGTCATCGTAAAAAAGAAAAAGGAGTATTTGACCGAAATCCAGCTCGAGAAGGGCGGGCCGATCTTGGTCGACATTGACTTTCGTTACGATTACGACATCGATGAAAAACAACATACTTACGACGAAATTGTCGAACTCATTGGATGTTATTTAGAAGAATTCAAAAACATTTTCCAGCTTGACGACAGTGTGCAATTTCCGATATTCGTGTTCGAAAAGCCGACCGTTAACCGGATCGACGACAAGTTAAAAAATAAACAGATTACGAAGGACGGGATCCACATGATAATTGGTCTCCAGGCAGATAATATTATTCAACTTATGCTGCGAGAGAAGGTGATGGAGAAGGCGGCGGAGATCTGGGACAAGTTGCCGCTCAAGAACAGCTGGGAAGATGTGTTCGACAAGGGGATTAGCACGGGGAAAACGCCGTGGCAGCTCTACGGATCGCGGAAGCCAGGCAACGATCGCTACCAGTTGACCCATGTGTTCCAAGCAAAGTGGTCAGAGGAGGACGCCGACTTTCTGTATCCGGAGAAGCCAATGTCGTCCTTTGATGTTGCGGCCAACATTTACAAGTTGTCGGTCCGCTGCAAAACCCATCTATCGCTCTTCATGAAAAACAGCTTCATCCAGGACTACGAGAAGTACAAGGTGGCCAACCGCCTGGGCGGCCCGTCCGACACGAGCAACCAACAGACTCTTACCACGATTGCGCGTAATGCCCACCTCGACATTTACAACGACGACTTCTTGAACCCAAACAACATCTCCCGTATCAGGTCCAAGGAAGAGCTCGATAAGTATGTCAACAATTTCTTGGACAGCATCCAGATCTCGGACTATAATTTGCGCGAGACCCACGAGTATGTGATGATTTTACCGCCCTCCTACTACGGCTCGGGTAGTTACGATAAGTGGATCCGGGTAGGGTGGGTGCTCCGTAACACTGATAATCGCCTGTTGATCACATGGATCGCGTTCAGTGCCCAGTCCCCCACCTTCCACTACACCACCGATATTCCGGACCTGTGTGAGCGGTGGCGTAATTTCGATCTGCGTAAGCATAATGGTCTGTCGCGGCGTTCGCTCATCAACTGGACAAAAACCGACGCCTACGATGCGTACGAACGGGTCCGTAACAAGACCATCGACTACTTCTTGGAACAAACCATCCGTATCAACACCGCGTCGTCGAGCAAGGGGGATGACCGGTCAGGTTGTGGTGACACCGACATTGCCAAGGTTCTGTACGAGGTCTATAAGCACCGGTTTGTCTGTGTCAGCATCAAGGGTAACGACTGGTACGAGTATAAAAATCATCGTTGGCATAAGGTCGACTCGGGCACCACCTTACGTCGGGCGATCTCCGAACAATTACGCGACCTCTACAACCAGAAGAGCGGGGGGTCGATGGGCGGGATCATCGACAGCGGAGTAGAAACCAAAGAGAATCTGGAAGACCTGAACAAGCGGCGTTCGATGCGGGTGTTGAGTATTGCGACCCGACTGTCGGATTCGAACGGCAAGGACCGGATCATGAAGGAGGCCAAGGAGCTCTTCTACGACGACGCCTTCCTGAACAAAATGGACACCAACCCCTATTTGCTGTGTTTCAAGAACGGCGTCATCGACTTCAAGGAAAAGATTTTCCGGAAGGGGCACCCGGAGGATAACATTTCGATGTGTACCAACATTGACTATGTCCCCATCGACCCTAAAATACATCAAAAAACCGTGGACGAGATCAATGATTTCATGAACAAGCTGTTCCCCGAGAAGGAGTTGTGTGAGTATATGTGGGACCATTTGGCCTCGACCTTGATCGGCACCTCCACGAACCAGACGTTCAACATGTACATCGGTATCGGGCAAAACGGTAAATCAGTGTTGGTGAACCTGATGGAGATGGTGTTGGGCGACTATAAGGGCGATGTTCCCCTGACCCTGGTCACCGAAAAGCGTGGTAAGGTGGGTGGTCTCACGCCGGAGATCGTGGAGCTGAAGGGGATTCGGTATGCTGTGATGCAGGAGCCGAGCAAGGGCGACAAGATCAATGAGGGTATCATGAAGGCGCTGACGAGCGGTAAGGATCGTCTGCAGGGCCGTGCCCCGTACATGCCCCAAACCATCACCTTCTTACCGCAGTTCAAGCTGGTGGTGACATGTAACGTGTTCATGGAGATTAAGAGCAACGACCACGGTACCTGGCGTCGTATCCGGGCGGTGCCGTTCAAATCGCTGTTCACGAAGAACCCAACGAGCGGGGACAAGGAGAAACCGTTTCAGTTCTTGCTGGACGAGTATATTGACGAGAAATTCGATTCGTGGAAGGAGGTGTTCGCGGCGATGCTGGTGGACCGGGCTTTCCGGACGAACGGTATGGTGAAGGATTGCTCGATCGTGATGGAGAAGTCGAACGAGTACCGTCAGTCCCAAGACTATATTTCGGAGTTCATCAGCGACCGTGTCGTACGGGATCCTAACGGGAAGATCAAGAAAATGGAGCTTAACAATGAGTTTACCATTTGGCATGCGGCGAACTATGGGGGTCGTGCACCGGGTCCTAAAGATTTGCACGAGTTCATGGACAAGGAGTTTGGGCGGCAAAAGAACCAGGCTTGGAGTGGGGCCAAGATCAAGTACGACAGTCAGGACGACGAACCGGATTATAATGCTTATCCGGTGGATGACGAGGCGGATGAGGCGGATGACTAGGGGGAACCAAGGTTCCCCCTAACCCCTTCCTTGCAGGGAAACCTACGGTTTCCCCTGCGACCCCTTCCCTTAAATTGTAAACCAATTATGTTAACCAATTTGTTAAGATAATTACAAGCATCCTTTACTGTCTAAGGGAGGGGTCGCAGGGGAACCGTAGGTTCCCTGCAGGAAGGGTTTAAGGGGAACCTTGGTTCCCCTTATACTTAGATCCGGAAATAATGGCTACACCAAACAGAAAACATTGATATAAAAACCGTTCGATAGGTAGTGCGACCCAAGGGAAGAGCCCGAGCCCTATTAGTGCCAGGGCTTTTTTCCACCGCGTCACCTCTTTCCTGAAAAACAACAAAATAATGGTGTAAATGAAAAACAGCACATAATACACGATCAACAACACCATATAGGCAGTATAGAGGGTATTGAGGCGTCCGTCGTAATGGTTGAACTGTTTTTCGTTGCTAATACGATGATTCGTGATCTCCTCTTCGGTGCGCCGGAGATGTTCGTTTTGTAACAGGATGGTTTGGTAGAATTCCTCGTAGCTTTTGATCGCCCGTTTTTTGGTGTTGCCTAGTCGCCCATCCAAATATTGGTTATACTGGGTCGCGAGCCCTTGATAAGTCGCCGTCATTTTTCCGTCCTTCTCAAACTGGTTCAATTTATCTACATTATCGTGTGACGCGGCGAGCATTGCATTGACCGTATCACCCCGCCCCCGAATACTGGCCATGAGGTCGTTGTATTGGGCGTCGATGGCGGCTTGTTGGACATCGAGGGCATGGCGTTTATCGGCAATCGCAAAATTATCGTGGCACGCCTGGGCATAGCTGTAAAGGAAAACCGGGGTCTGCCCACTCGCGTTCAACAGGGTGCTTAGCACGACCGCTCCGTAGGTATTGACCTCCTTGATCTTGTCAATCGCATCGGTCAAGTTGGCATCGCTGCCGGGGCTGCCGAGGGTTTGGGTCGCAGTCTCGATGGTGGTTTTCCAATAGGGGTCGGACAGGATCCGTTGCGCGGTCAGGGCCGGATTAGTATCGCCGTTAGAAATGGTCAGGTCGAAGGGAGGGGGGGCGACCGACAATGACGATATTAGATCGGGGGTATCAGTGGACGCCAACAATGGTACCGCACTCACGTCGGTAGTCAAATGTTGGATGGTTTCGTTGGCAGTGGTCGCGTCGCTAATAAGAATCTGACCGTCGATGTCGGCATTGGGAACAAAATTAGTGAGGAATTGTAATGATGTATTCAACGTGTTTTTGCCGTGTTGTAATACTGAGGACGAGTTTCCCATGTTGAAATTTTTGAAAAATAGCTGTTAAATAATCCAGATATTTTTTGCGAATCAATAAACCCTCAAATAACCTTTCGTATGATCGTAGATCCATTGAACGAAGGTTTGGAACCTATAGATCAATATCGGGTAAAGGAACAAGAGGAGAAAAAAGAAGCGATATACATTTAAGTCCAAAAGGGGGGTCTGTTGTTGCACATAGACGAACACCGCGATCAGGAGAACATAATAGATATAAAAGAACCAGGTATTGAGGTTTTTGAAAAACTGGGCGCGTTGCTGCTGATAGAGATAGGTGCGGTTATCGGTCTGGTTGAAGCGTTCGTGTACCTCTTTGTTTTTTGCCAAAACAGTGTTCTCTGTGGCAATCGCCCCGTACATCATCCGGTAGGCCGCCAAAAGTAAGCCCTCGAAATAGGCTACGGCATAGGACTTGGCTTGCCCGTCGTTTGTGGTGTACCGAATCGTGTCTAATGCCGTAGCATGATCGACATTCACTGCTGCTAATTGTCCATAATTGTTTTCGATCTGTTGGATCGTATGTTTTAGACTGTCGGATGCAGCCCCGATCTCGGACTGGTGTTCGCTATTCTTTGCAGTATATTGGCTAAACGTAGTAGTATAGTTTGTTTTCTGTTGTTCGGTGTCGGCCACAATATTTTGGTAAGACTTGATAACTGCCTCGGATTGTTGGTGGATCGCATTGGCGTTACTAATGTCTTTTTTGAGCTGGTCTACCAATGTCTGCGATATTACCACTGGAGGAGCCGCGCTGCTACCACCCCCGCCACCACTGCTAGGGCAACTACCTGGCATCAAACAATGCTGTCCGTCGAGAGAAATTACACCGCCCAAACAACCTCCTTGGCGGTCACAACACGAATAATCTTTACTCATTACAGTTCCACCGCAGCTACCGCCACCGCCGCCACCACCGGAAGATCCTGTTCCCATTTTCAATTAAAGTTATACTATACACACAAATTAAGGGAAACCAAGGTTTCCCTTAAGATCCCATCCTTTTGGGCTTCGCCCATAGGAGGCGCCTGTGCGACCCATAGCTTAATTATGTTGACCTACTTGTTAACATAATTTACAAGGTGATTTCCAAAGTGGTTTCCAGAATTCAATAATTAACGTAGAATTATGCGCCCGGAAAGCTGCCGAAGGTAGCATGAAGGTGGTTTCCAAGGTGGTTTCAAGAATTCAATAATTAACGTAGAATTATGCGCCCGGAAAGCTGCCGAAGGTAGCATGAAGGTGGTTTCCAAGGTGGTTTCCAAGATTCTTTACTGTTTAAGGGAAGGGGTTAGGGGGTCAGAGGGCGAAGCCCTCAACCCTTGGGCGCCGTAGGCGCCCTGAGGGAACCGTAGGTTCCCCTTACTGTTTAAGGAGGGGTTTAAGGGGAACCTTCGGTTCCCCTTATTGGGTTAATAAGGTATAGTCGGAGAACTCATTCGGCGAATTCGGTTTCACCTGTCGGGTCCCCTTGATCGTAGTAAACGTGTCAAAAGAAAACATATTTTGGTCGATCGGGATCGTGGCAACGGTGTGGATTTGCGAGTTTTGGTTGATGGGGTTAAGGGTCGCGTTAGTGTCGCCAACACACACCACATTACCCGCATCCCATACGGTGCCCTCGGAGCAGCAGTTGGCATCTACGCAAGGCGGGGTCAGGGCCAATGCCGGATCCGTATAATAACTATAGACCGCGCTGCTCGTGGCAGTCACCGTGTTCCCCTGCACAGGCGGCATAATATATAATTCGTCGAAATACGTGTGGCTGCGCTGGAGCAAATCAATCGTCAAGAAATAAATCCAGATGATTCCCACCGTCAGGACGAGGATGGAGGCCCCCTCGAACACCGCGGACGGCACATACGGGTACATCTTACTTAAGAACGCAATGGTAATGAAGAGAGATAAGGTGAGAACAATGACAAAAATAATTTTAAATATTTGCTTGTATCGTAACCGGTGGCTCTCGTTAAGGACCAAGGCGCGCTCCTTACCCAAAATCGCGCTGTCGATGTCGTCCTGCTTCTTATTCAAACGCGCGGCTTCGGCCAAAATGATTTGATTCATCTCGGATTGATGGTCCAAAATGCCATTGATATTGGTGTTGCTGTCCACGAAATTGCTGTGGAGCTTTTGGAGGTTGGACGAGACACCGTTGATGATGGTGCCGTTGGTGTCGGCGGGGGCTTGCATTAACATGTGTTTTTGCACGTTGAAGAGGCCGGATAAGTCAAAATAATAATTCGGTATACTTTGCGCCATTTTATTTGAAAAAGAAATATAAATTATACCCACACATTTTAAGCAGGGAACCTACGTTGCAGGGAAACCTACGGTTTCCCCCGCACCCCCTTCCCTCAAACAAATACTAATTATGTTAACCTACTGTGTAACATAATTTCCAAGGTGGTTTATTATTTAACACAGGCGCCTTCTATGGGCGAAGCCCAAAAGCCGAAAAGGAGGGGTTTAAGGGGAACCTTGGTTCCCCTTATCGGGTAACTAAAATTAGTGCTAAAACTAGCGTGGCGATCGTGATCGTAGAAAGAATATACATCGAATTCTGTTGCATGATTATTTCCTTATTATCTACCAAGAGGCCGTCTAACTTGGTGGGTCGCCGATTGAAATTATTCGCGCTCAGGTCATACGTATCATTCGGGTCCGCTAGCGTCGTATAGTAGTTATGACTAAAATCATAGATATTCTTGCTCAAATCAAAATAGTTTTGGTTCACCTGTTGCTGTTTGATCAAATAATCGTTATAAATCGCAACCATGGGAGCGACTTGGTTATTCGCCACGTCCTTCGGATCACTATAAAGCTTGCTTTGGAACGAATGGTCGTCCATCGCTATATTGGTGCCGCTATAGAATGGCTCCACTGTAATATAACCTAAATTAGAGGCCGGCTTAGCTTGTTGCTTGGCTAATTCGATCTCGAGCCGCTGTTTTTTTTGTTCTTGGATCAATTTGATGTCGGTTCCTTTGCTAAAATAATCCCAACTGACGGGTTTATAATAATCCATATCTGTTACATATTGAGGAGAATAATTTTGTCTTGTGCCGGAGGCTCCGTTGGTGCCGGAGGCTCCGTTGGTGCCGGAGGCTCCGTTGGTGCCGGAGGCTCCGTTGGTGCCAGAGGTAGTGAAGTTCTCGAGGCTCCGAGGGTTAGGTGTGAACCGGTCCAAAAAAGCGTAAAGCGACAATTGGCATATCTGGGCCTGGCTATTACCCGGAAATAATTCGGAAATAATGAGACGATAATACGTATAATTATCTATCGAATTGATGTCGAACGTCACCTCGCTATAACTCAGGTCCGGAGGTAGAGAAAACGCCCGTTGATCTACGAGGCTCCAGTTCGCCCCGTCCTTGGACCCCGCTAAAACAAACGTTTTCGGGAAATGGGACGTAGGGGCTTGGGGCGATTCGAAGGGCTCGGACAACGGTTTCAGTTGGGGCGCGGCGTTGGACGTAAGCAGGTTCAAATAATTCAACATGTTCGGATAATCACTCGGATACACCGCGTTACTAGCGCTAGCGTCGGTCCCGGGGACCCGGATCGCATATCTATATAAAAATATCGGTACGGGCAGCTCGATCTGCAGCCATTCCCCATAAATGTTAGTAGGGCTCGTGCCGTCTGGCATCATGACCGCGGTCACGGTCGTGCTATTATAGTAAGAGGTGCCAAAATGGGGATTATGATAGGTGTTTTTATACGTGATGGGGGCGCTGCTACTCATATCGAATATGGATGCCGACACGTTGCCCGTCGTGTTCGCGGATTTCCAACAGCTATCTTTGGCCGTATTAAACGCATTGAATGCGCTGGTCGTGCCGTCTTGTACGGAGGAGGCGGTGATGGTATAAGTGCCGGTATGGTCGAACATTTGGGCCCGATCGTTGTCGTCGTAGAAGGGGGTCGTATTGGTGGTCTTTGTCGCATTAAAAGGTATATTGGTGAGCGGGACGACGAGTATAGGTGCCGAGTTTACTATTTGACTATACATATGTATTTTTAATGATTCGTATTGTTTGTAATATACGAATAATTTATTTTTGTACGTTTGTAATGCACAAGGTTTCAGTGGCGCCGCGAAGCGGCGCTTTGCCATAGGAGAAGACCGGCGCCCGCGATCAACAAGAATATAGTGGCAGGTAACACTGCCTCTAACACTATGCTCTCACGATTCGTATCTTTCGAATCGGTATCATCGACTAAAATGGCGGTTTCCCCGAGAACTGGGGCATAATAGTAATGGTAATAATCGGGCCAATAGGAACCATTGGTACTACCAATATCGTGGTGACCGTAACCGTGACCAATATCGTGGTGACCGTGACCGTGACAGTGACCACCAGTATGCCCCTCAATGATCGGTCTCGAAATTGCGAAATTAGAATAAGCGTTTAACCCGGGAGAAAAGTTGAAATAGTTCAGGCGGTTGTTCAGCCCCGTAAAACCCTCTTTCTCGGCTTGCTCGGGTACTCCTAATAGGTTCCATTTAGAGATCCGCGCGACACTGGAACCCGGTGGCATTTTGGTAACAATCAATCTATAATACGTATAAGCGGTGCGATTGGACGAGCTGTTGATATAAAAAATCGTCGAACCGTCCACAGGGTCCTTGGGTAATTTATTGGCGTCGTTGTTCATGGTTTGGTGAACAAAATGCCAGGTGATCCCGTCGTCGCTTCCTGCCACTGTAAAGTCCATGGGTAAATAGCTTTTACTGTTGGGGGCGGGCGGGGTCAACAGGTTATATTGGATCAGTTTAAACGGCACAGGGAGTTGAATCTGTAACCATTCGCCCGATACATGTTTGGGGGTGTTGTGTGGGGTTTGTATATTTGTCGTAAAATAATTATCATTGAGGGACCCACCGCCCTGATAGGTCGATGCCGAGATGCCGTTGTCGGAGACGAGGTAGGGGGTCTGGACATACGGTTTGGTGTTGTCGGGGAATATGTACGAGTTCTCGGTGGTGTTCGTTTTCCAGTAGGTGGCGGCGGTGTTGTTAAAGGCGTGGTAAGCGTCGGTGGTGTCGTCGAAATAGGACGAAGACGATACGATGTAGGTGCCGAGGTGGTCGTAGGATTGTTGGTTATCGCTAATATCGTAAATGGGGGTGTCGATCGTAATGGTGTTGGAGGCGAAGAGGGTGCCGTCGGGGAAACTCACGGCCTTAAATATGGACATTATTCGTTCTCGTAGTTTCTCTTTATCTATATACTCACTATATATAAGGGGAACCTACGGTTCCCCCTAACCCCTTCCCTTTATCCCCATCCATTCATCCCCCCACTTGATAATCCGAGCCCTTTTATTTCTTTCTAAAAAACAGGGTTGTAAAATAAGTATTTTTCCAACGAGCGATCGTTCACAGCATTTTATCCTAAAAACCATCGAAAATAAGCAAAAATTTTGTGATGACAATGTTCTCCTCCAACCGATTTTTATTTGTTCCCGGAAGAAAAATTAAAGTTTGTAAAAGTAAAAATCTTCATGGAATCCAAGGATGAAACAAGGACCATGGAGAACCTGGAACATTGTATTTATTCTTAAAACAGGCAAAATAAACACCGAAAAAGGCATGCCCAGGTTCTCCACCACCGGATTTTTATTTGTTCTTGAAAGAAAAAATAAAAGGTTGCAAAAGGAAAATTTCATAGAACCCTACAAGGACCATGGAGAACCTAGACATTACTATTTTTATTCTAAAAACAAGGGAAATAAACACCGAAAAAGGCATGCCCAGGTTCTCTATAAAGGGAGGGGTCGCAGGGTCCGAGCCCTCAGAACCACCTACGGTGGTTCAAGGTTGCAAGCTTCGCTTGCTGACCGAAGGGCTCAACCTGGATCGGCCGAAGGCCGATTGAGGGAACCGCAGGTTCCCTGCAGGGAAGGGTTTAAGGGGAACCGTAGGTTCCCCTTACCTTATAGTTTGGTAAAAGTATAATAAATCAGCATCGAAGCCAGGGCGGTCAATAAAACCCCAGAGTACAACGTGGCATCATAGTTAAGACGGCTATCCAATGACGACAATTTGGAACCCGGAATATCGTACAAATCCCGTAATTTGGCATCGAGCTGGGTTCTCTGTTTCACGATCTCCGGATACTGCGATCGAATAAAATTATACGACGCATCGTATTCGGCCGCGGTTTGAAAGTGGTTATATTGGTTGGCGATCCCATTCGTGAATCCGATCCCTAATTGCCCTACAAAATTGTTACTGTTGATGGTATTATCTGGACTAGTAAACACCACGTTGGACGGCGGCTTCTTATCCAACATCACACTACCCGCATTAATATAATTGTTAAGCATCGTGGTATCGTAGTCTAGCTGGGTTTTCAAATCGCTGCAATTCAGCGGGACCGTATTCCCCTTCTCCGGACCCCACACCTGGGCAATTGTGTTATTCGGATTGTTACCATTTCGGGGAATATACGTCCCCGGACGATTGTTACACTGCTGGATATAATTAATATATTCGTTATTGAATATTTGTAGCGACTCCGCCAAGTTCGCCTGGTAGTTCATCGCAATATCTATCGCCGGTTTTTGATCCAAATACATGGTGGCAATGTTAGCACTGGTCGTACGAATATCGTAGGACGGGGTGAAAGTCTCGGTAATAGGTTGGAAAGCAAACGACGGCTGGAACCCCCCAGTGAGCGGCGTATACGGATTATACGTATTAACAATATCGCCACTAAGATTAAACGCATAATTACATGACACGTCTTTCACGGTTTGTTGCGCGCACGAATTGGGGCCGTTGGTCTGCGGATTATGACCCTCGTAGACCCCCATACCATAGGCAGTGGTAGAGCATGGAGTGTCTTGAAGAATGGTTTTCGTGTCGTAAACACAGGGGCAGGCCACATTACAGTTACCAGTGATAGGTTTAAATTGGTTGCCCATACAACCCTGCTGAGCATTCGTCGCCTGTAAATTCCCGGTTTTCGTCCCGTAACTGAAGGTGTCACCTAATTTGCATTGGGTCTTGTCGGCAGTGCATTTATCGTCGTCCCAGATCACCGTGCTAGCGCCCTCGAAATTACACGGGCACTGTACCTGACACGATTTACTCACCTGCTTGGTCACATCGCCGCTACAAACATTAGCATTCGTCGCTACCTGCGTAGCATACATGTTACCAGCGACCGTACCGTCGCTCGGACCGCAGGTGTGCTGGCACTCGCCCCACATCAACGAGTCTTTCACACTTTCAAAGGGGGCAAATTCACAGGTAATCGGGGCGGATTGTGGGGTAGAGGCAATAGTAGGCGCACTAGGTGTGGTAGGTAAAGTACTATTGACGATGGTACTAATCGTGCTATTGACAGGTCGATCCGGTTTGATAAAACTAATATAATCCAGGTTATTTCCCAAACGTAGATAGGAGTTAGAATCGGCGTAAGCCTTATATTGATCATAGGACATAGGCTTGCCGGTACCCCAATATTGCTGATCGTATGTAATGATACGATCAGATTCCTCCTCGTCCAAGTAAAAATATCCGCCTCCGCTTCCATTATATAAATTACTTTCGGATGTAATAGGATCTAATGGTTTCCTAGCACATGAAAAACTAAAGCCCTTGCAGTTAGGGTCCGCATTACAAGTCTGTTCCATGCTATGTTGAGTGCCACGAGTATAGGTGCGATTAGAACGATTAATTATACTTGTGCAATAAACGTCATAGGTGGGCGGAATGTTGGGTTGTGGTGGGTCCGGCGGGGGATCAGAAATGACATTATTAGTATAACCGCCACCGTCTCCTCCGCCGTCACCACCGCCGCCACCGTCACCTACACTTGCAGGCCATCCACCAATGTATCCTACAGGTAAGCCAGACTCACTCATAGGTCCGACGATCAACCGCTCGCCACCACCGGTGCCGTAAGTCTCGTGCTCCAGCCCCTCGTCAAACGTATAAACACTCCCACCCTTGATAGGGTAACTATCACCCTCCACAATGAACTCACCGCTCGAATCCTCGAGATAAATTAAGTAGGTGGTCTTGAAGTTATGTACGGCACTTCTGTCACGGTGCGGCATGGAATCACCACGCACCCACTTCATAGGAAGCTGGGCGGGCCACAGGAACTGGGTCAGATAGGAGAACCAAGTACGGTCAAAACGGATGTTGAGCGATGTCTCTAATTTGGCTTTCATCGCCTCGGACATAGGGATCGAAAAGGAAACCTCGTCTTGCCAGGCGAGACGTTGCTTGTAGCGGTGGACAATCGGATCGTCCATCAACTCACGGATTTCATCCTCAGTCAAAAAATTATCGATGATTTTCATTATTTTATTATTGATATAGACACCTTCTTATATACTAATAAGAATATTATTGCAGGGAACCTACGGTTCCCTTGCGAACCCTCCCTTAAACCATATACCATTTGTGTAAACCACCTTCAAAGCAGGGACCCCTTCCCTTAAACTGTAAACCATTTGTGTAAACCACCTTCGAACCACCTTCGAACCACCTTCGAACCACCTTCGAACCACTTACAAATTATCTTAACATTCGAGCTAACATAATTAAGGAAGGGGGTGCGGGGGAGTTAGAAACGCGAAGCGTTTCTTGACGTAGGTTTCCCTGCAGGGAACCGTAGGTTCCCTACAGTTTAGTAAAGGTATAATAGAGCAGTGCCGACGCCATCACGGTCAATAAAATCCCCGTGTACATCGTAGAGTCAAAGTTATGTCGCACGTCTAAACTAGAATATTTCGAACCAGGAATATCGTATAAATCCCGCAGTTTGGCGTCTAAATCTAAGCGCAATTTCACCATCTCTGGATACGTGCTCTTAATAAAATTATAAGAAGCATCGTATTGTGCAGTCGTCTGCAAGTTATTATATTTATTAGCCAAGTCACTATATTGTTTCAAGTTATTCATCGCTTTCAGTTCCTCTTCCGTGTAGGTTTGATTATCGCTCAAGCTCTTAAAACTAATGTTTTGTGGAAGTACTTTATCAGTGATTATGCTGCCGCCTGCAATATAATTATTCAACAAGTCCGCATCATAATTCAATTGGGTGAGCAGGTCGTTACAATTCAGTGGAATATCTTTCCCCTTATCAGGCCCCCATACTTGGGCCACCGAATTATTCGGATTATTAGCGTTCCGGGGTATGTCGGTACCGCTTTTACCGTTACACTGAACAACATAATTGTTATATTCGTCGTTGAAAATTTTAATGGCCTCGGTCAAATTCGCTTGATAATTCATGATAATGTCAATCCCCGGTTTTTGATCTAAATACATCGTGGCCAGGTTGCCACTGACGACCCGGAGATCGAAACTCGAAGATGGCGTAAAATTTTCGCGAGATCCCATAAAGTTGGATGGCATAAAATTCTCGGCCAGTGGATTCGCCTCAAACCCACCCGTCAGTGGCGTATACGGATTATAGGTATGGACAAGTTCATGGGGCGGAGCAAAAGCATAATTACACGACGGATCCGGCGACACCGGTTGGGCCGGGCACGAATGGGGGCCATTGATCTGGGGATTATGTGCTTTATACGAACCAAACCCGTAGGCGGTCGTGGTACACGCTGCGTCTTGAATCATCGTTTTATCGTCGTAGACACAGGGGCACGCTAGATCACACGACACTGGTGTCATCGGCTGGTATTGCGGCCCCGCACACCCCGGATAATTGATGGCAAATATTTTTCCGTGTTGTATACCAGATGTCCTATCGTCACCTAGCTTACAGTTTTTCACATCAGCCGAACAATCGTTATCTAACACATAGTTGGTGTAGGTGCACGGACATTGATAATCACACGACCGCGATACATTTTGGCTGGTACTCCCCGTACAATTATTCGCATTATTAGCGGTTTGCGTCGCCGTCTGGGTCCCCTTGACGATCGAGTCGGATGGATTACACGAGGCTTGGCACGAGCTCCAGTTCAGTGACCCAGCCACCCGGTCCAGTGAATCAAACGCACACGCGGGTGGGGGTGGTGGAGGTGGAGGCGGTGGTGGCGGCGGTGCCGGGCAACTCACGCTACAAGACTGTGTCAAGTTTTGCGTAGTATTACCCGTACAATTCCCCGCATTGGTCGCCGTCTGGGTCGCACTCTGAATACCTGTTATCGTGGTACCTGCGGTATTAGAATCACATACGGCACTGCATGGGCTCCAATCGATGGAGCTGGAAAAAGTACATGCCGGGACAGTGGGTGCGACGTAAGGACAAGTATAAACACAGGACTTGCTTACTTGTCGTTGGTAATCGCCCGCGCATATGCCTATCATAGGCGATATTTGGTTCGCGGTTTGGGTTCCGGTCACCACACTATCTGTGGGACCACACGATCCTTGACACTTTGACCAAGACAATATGCCATATTGATCGTCTTGTTCGACTGGATTGAAACCGCAAGAAAACGGTTTGATATATCCGACTTCAAAATGAGATTCTTTATTTTCAGGGAACGGGATTGCTCCTTTAGAATTAGACAAAATACTCGCATAGCTAGTGCCGACATAGCTCTTGTTAGTGTTATCATAAGGGTCGGTATTGCTTGCGATCCAAAATAATGCTGAACCCTTTGCGCTATTTGCTAGAGGGGCAATGTTCGGATCGTACCCAGTTCGGTCCGGAGCGTAAGAAAAACCCACGCAATAAGGATTTGCATTGCATTGTTGTTCGAAATTGGCTCCGTATCCTGCAACATAGGTCGCTTGTGTACCATCCGGTAACGTACCATTTGGATACTGATAACGCCAGTTATCAGTAGATATTTGGTAGGTAGGATTGTAGGTCCCGCCGTTGGGAGTATTGGAGTAACCAGGAGCTGCAGGTTCAGGTGCTGGTTCCGTATATTGATCGCCGCCGCCTCCTCCCCCACTACTAGGGCATCCACCCGGCATCAAACAGTGTTGTCCGTCTATCGAAATGACTCCGCCCATGCAGTCCCCTCGACGATCACAACACGAATAATCACTACTCATTACAGTTCCACCGCAGCTACCACCTCCACCGCCGCTGCTAGAGGAACCACCGCCCATCTTTTCAGTTAAAGTTATACTATATTAGTATTTTTATTGCTGTAACATAGATATCTACATCTTCCAAGGTAATACCCACAATCGTTTCACGCCTAAATTGCACCACTAATAATATTATATTGCACCACCAAAATAATATTATTTTCGAAAAAGGGCTCAAAAAATATAGACGTGTAAGTCTCCAAAGGATAAAATGAATACACGCTATGAAATCGAAGAAATCCCCCACTTCCTCACAAAAGAAGAATGCCAAACCCTCATCGAACTCGCCCAAGATCGACTATATCCGAGCAAAGTTTTGAGAGACGGTGGCGACATACAAGATGTCAATGCACGGAACAGTAAACAATGTTTTCTCAAAGACGACGATCACGAATTAGTGAAAAACATTTCTCAATGTATAGCTAATAGGACTAAAACCGACATAAAATTACAAGAACAGCTACAAGTAGTAAAGTACGACCCCGACGGCTTCTTCACACCGCATTTTGACGCCTTCAATACGGATGGGTCGAAACAAAAAGGCGTTTGGGGGGACCGATATATCACATTCATCATGTACCTGAACGATAACTTTCGCGGTGGCGAGACTTTCTTTCCAACAGCGAATGAAACAATCGTACCCGAGATGTGTAAAGCCGCGTTATTTTATAATATCACCAAAGACGGTGTACTAATACAGGAATCGATGCACAGCGGAATGAAAGTAAAACGGGGGGTAAAATGGATAGCAAATAAATGGATACATCTTGGACCGTCGCCCACGTGAAATCACTTCAATACTATTGTTGCAAAAATGGTCTGGATTTGACCACCAAATAGGTAATGGCCGCGAGACCCACGCCTAAATTCATCAATTTCGCCACATAATCGTAATATATTTGTTTGCTATCGTGATATTTCGTCTTGCTACTATCATCTAAACTATAATCGTGTGGTAGGGATTCGACCAACTGCTTATTGATACAAAGCTGCTTTTTGATACAATTGAAACTGTTGTCGATAAAGGGATCGTCGGACCCCCCAGCAAACGAACAGCTCGCATCCCGTAAATAATCGTCTTTCAGCAAAATCGTACAATTAGCATCGGGGGCATAGGGCGCACCGTTTTTAACCGCATCAATATAGATGAAATCTTTGGGGCTATACTCGATAAACGTGCTGGTTAAATAGGGATTGAATGACATGACACTTATCTACCTTATCGCTATATCTTTCTTACGACCGACTGAGCCGCCGTAATTTGATAAACACGAATACGACAAACAAGATCCCGACCGTGAGATTGACGGTATTGATAAAGGTTTTACGTAAATCGTCGCTGGTGTCGAGGTTACGATTATACATCATGTTATGAGACGCATCAACCGCACGTATGGCGTCGACCTGTGTCATGTTGTCACAAACCTGCTTTTTCAGGCAATTGGCACTGTTATCGATGAAAAAGGTGGTGCAGGAGGCGTCGCCGAAAGGGATGGTACGGATGTGGTCACAGATAGATCTAAAGTCGGTACCGCGCCCGCCGCCACTGACGTCCGCGGGGGAAGGATAGAAATCGTCGGACTGGGTGTTCACGTAAAAAAAGTCGTTGGGACTGAAGGCGACAAAGACGTTCGACATTTTTCTTTTTATTTTGTGTTTTATCTAAGATATACACAGCATAATTTATCTACGAGAAAGTGCTTAAGAAAGTTTACAAAGAACTATCATGTTTAAGGGATGGGATCATAAGGGAAACCGTAGGTTTCCCTTACTGGACACATATCCGGAAATAGTCGTACTTGATGGCCGTCGCGCTATTCCGCTGAAACTTACAAATATCGCCCGGGCGCAAACACATGGCCAAAGCCTGGGGGTCAAACCGCGAGATTTCGGGGAGTTGCATCGGGTTTCTAATATTATACTTTTGGGTCAGCTCCTCTACCTCCTTCTTCTCCAAGACATAGCACTCCGGCACGAGACGGTGTTTCAAAATGTTATACTGGAGCCGGTGAATGTTATGGATCACCACAAAGACCCCATCGTGGTCGTAGATGTATTTGAGCTTGGCAATGATCGTGTCGTTCGGCTCGTCTTCGGTGATGATCATCAGCGTGTCTTCCTTGGTGAGAACATTATCGATTGTATAGAGGTCTTCGATAATATCGTCTAAATTCGCCGGACGGATCTGCTTGGCGGTCAGATAGTATTTGATGTAGACTTTACGGTTCGTGGTCGGATTCATCAATAACATATCGAGCTGTGAATTGGAGTACATGGCATCGATCTCGTTGATCGTAAACCCCTCGTATTCCGACACATTATAGTTTTGTAAAAAGAGGATTTCCAAAATGGTTCTCCGCGACTTATAGATACTGAGAATCCGGTTACTTTTTGAAGACGACATCTGTATATATATACCTAGTAGTTCGAATAAGATCTCTTTAATTCAATTTTTAAGGGAAACCTACGGTTTCCCTTATGATCCCTTCCCTTTCAGGGGAACCTACGGTTCCCTCAGGGCTTTTGGGCGAAGCCCATAGCAGGCGCCCAAGGGTTGAGCAGCTTCGCTGCTCTGACCCCTTGCGAACCCTCCCTTAAATCGAAACTAATTATGTTAACCTGGTTGTTAAGATAATTACAAAGGCAGTTTAAAGGATCCTTCAATGTTTAAGGGAAGGGGGTGCGGGGGAAACCGTAGGTTTCCCTGCCTCATCCGAGCTTTTGTATTTTATTAAACAGCATTTTGCTAAAATCGAGTGGTCCCGACATCGTCGCCTCCTCCTTCGGGGCAGGTTCTCCCCCTCCTCCATCATTGATTTTACTGATAAGGAGCGGTGCTGAGTCAGTTTGAGCAATAGTATTACTGTTGAGGTCGTGTGGTTGTGTGGTCGGTTCCGTCGAAAAGTCGTTACCTCCATTCATTATTTTGAACTGCGGGGCAAAATTAATAGTAGGCACGGCCCCGCCGTACATGCTGTTAGGTGGGGTGATTAACGGAGTATCGAACGGATGGGATGCGTATCCGCCCAACATAGGATTAGAGGTGGGGTTAGGTCCATGGCCAGGTCCATTGAAGAGGGCCGGGTCGTAGCGTAAAATCTCGTCCGCTGTCACCACCTGCGTATTGTCCCCGGGTCGCAGGTTCTCCATATTATCGGTTTCAATCGTGAGCATACGGTCGCCCACCTTCGTCACGGTCCATTTACGGCTAATGATGGAATCACCGCGCAGCAGCACCTCGTCACCTGGGCTAAATTCTTGGGCTTTTTCGCTGAGTAGATCGAGTGGCTGGATAGGGGTCTCCGGAAAAATCAGCGGGGACTGATCAGCTGACAAGTTAGCTGACGATGCTTGCGGGGTTTCGGGGAAAATCAGCGGAGACTGATCTGTGGACGAGTTCGGGGTCGGCGTAGGACTTTCTAAATACGCATTGGTTGCGATGGTAGACACGGATCCAGGCACAGACCCAGGTCCCGGGGCCAGGTTAGGCACGGTCGTGATAGTAGGGCTCGACACATTACTGGTCGCAGGGGGCATTGTTTGCGCCGTGAGCGATTGATTGATCTGGCTGATAAGTGCTTTCGCGTCCAATTGATCCGAAAACAGCAGTTTTTCAATGTTCTTCGAATACGACATGTTCTCCAGTTGCTGGATATTGTCCTCCGTGATCAGGCGCAGTTGGACATTGATGGTCTGTAGTTCCTGTACCAACAGTTTAAAACTATAAGGCACGCAAATCACACTAAAATCACGGCCAAATTTGGTGACGTTCTCGATCCGCATCGACCCGCTATCGAGCGACCCCACAAACCGAATCGGCCCATCTGCCATCGGGCTCATAAACAAGTTCTTCGCAGGATTATAGACCGAGATCATGCCCGTGTTGTTACAAATCGCCATATAGTATTTGTCACCACGTTCCATCATAGATTCGCGTAAAAAGGCCGCCGCCCCGTGACCAATCACACCGTCACGTTCCATTTCACCAATACGGAGACCACCGTCGTTCGCACGGCCCGACACCGGTTGACGGGTGAGCGCGGTTCTCGGGCCGAGTGCCCGATAATTGATCTTATCCTTCACCATATGCTTCAGCCGCATGTAGTAGGTAGGCCCCATAAAAATCTCCATTTCGATCTGTTCCCCGGTCATGCCGTTATATAAAATATCGTTACCGCTCGAATGGAAACCGCCGTGTGTGAGCAGCTCACCAAACACCTTGATTTTGGACCCGTCGTTGTTGAACGCAGTGCAGTCGCCAAACGCCCCGTAGTGCAAACAGGCCTTACCAGTAATCGTTTCAACCAGTTGCCCGATCGTCATACGGGTCGGTATCGCGTGCGGGTTCACGATGATGTCGGGGCGTAGTCCGTCCTTGGTGAAAGGCATGTCGGCCTCGGGTATAACAAGTCCCACCGTACCCTTCTGGCCGTTGCGGCTCGCCATCTTATCACCCAAGTTAGGAATCCGTACCTCCCTGACCCGTACCTTGGCGATCCGGAACCCCTCTTCGCCGTCCGTAATAAAGGTTTTATCGACCACACCCAGCTGACCCTTCTTAGGGACTTTCGATGCGTCCACGTGGACCCCCTTGTTCTCGGAGCCCGACACCGTGAGGCCGATCAAGACGGTTTTATCGTCCACCTCGGTGTTCTCGCGGATCAGCCCATATTTATCTAATTTACTATAATCGTATCCGGGTTTGGTACCGATCACGTCGGCCTCATTCTCAATATTCGTAAAGGTCTTGTCGACGGTGGAGCCGCCCACTTTGCTCTTTTCCTCATGGGCTTCGTAGGTGCTGTAATAGGTGGTATGGAAGAGTCCGCGCTTAAGAGAACCTTCGTTGATGAGGACCGCGTCTTCCACGTTATACCCAGTATAGCACATGATCGCCACCATCACGTTCTCGCCGTAGGGGTTCTCCTCGTGATTAATATGTTCGAGATAACGGGTTTTGACCAGGGGGGTTTCGCCGTTGATCAGAACCACGGCGGTCTTGTCCATACGTACCTGGTGGTTGGTGTGATAAAGCGAACAAGCCTGTTTACTTTGGCCGCACGAAAACGAGTTACGGGTCGCGGGGTTGTTCTCCGGGAAGCTGATCAGGTTCGACATCATCCCGAAGATGAAGGATTCGTGGATCTCTTGGTGGGTGCAGTTGTCCCCATGACTATCTTGAGGCTTATTCGCAGCATCAATCGTGTCCCGGTCCCGGAAGGCGATGAGCGCCCCCTCCGACTCATTGACATCAATATAGTCGATGATCGCCTTGTCCTCCAAAAACCGCTTCAACTTGGCCGGATTGGTTTCGCTGTCCATACCCTCATAAAGCTCGTATAATTCGTAGATGTTCGAGAGGTTGACAGAAGATTTGGTCTTTTTGTTGAAACCGGTGATCAGCTCGTTCCACGAGAAGGCGCCTTCGTCCAAGCGTTTCACGATCGATTCCCCCTCAAAAGAGAACTTACCGGTCTCGCTGTCCTTATAAAAGACGGGGCGACACACCCGCCCAGCGTCCGTATAGATAAACACCGTGTTCCGCCCAATATCAAAATTGACACTGGTATACGTAGGGATCAACCCGTTCCTGCGGAAGAGCCGCACCTTTTCGGTCGCGATTGTCGGGTCATCCACCACCCCCGCCCATAAACCATTGACAAACACCTTGGTCATCCGCGACAGCACCATGGGCGAACAGTCTTCGATGAGCCGCATGTCCACCTTTTCGCGTAACCAGTGGATGACGGGCTCGCGCGAGTACCCCTGCGACACATACGTGGAGATTGACAGATGTTTATGGATACCAATATTAGCACCGTCGGGCGTGTCAATCGGATCAAAATATCCCCACTGTGTGTTATGGAGAACTCGCGGACCCACCAATTTCACGGACGAATCGAGCGGTAAATTGGTCTTACGGAGATGGCTCATCATCGAATTATGTGACAGCCGGTTCAAATCCTGCACTACCCCGACCCGCTTAGTATGGGGCTGCGCCCCCCAGTTCCCCTTGAACGCCTTTTTGAACCCGGCCTCGACCGCGCGCTCCCGGAATACCTCCTTATAATTCTCGTAAATGAGCCCTTTCAAATTATCCTCATAAATCCCGCGATTATACGTGATTTTTTCCTCAAACGCCAGGTGAATTTGCCGCATCTGCATCGTATAGTACTCGCGGAACAGATCGTTGATGAGAGAACCTGTGAGTTCGAGCCGCTTGAATTTGAAATTATCGCGGTCGGTAGGTGGCTGCAGGCCCGCATACACCGACAACAGCTCCTTCACCATATAGCCGAGGAAGTAAGCCTTTTGCGTAAAATTAATCTCCCCCACATGCGGTAAAAAGTAGTCGGCCAGGATTTCGAGGGCATTGTCGGTGGTCTTGGTCTTGGTCAGGTTAGCGATGTATTTCAGAGCATTACGTTGATTCATGATACCTCCGGCGTCGTGGACGGACGGCTCGAACAGGTCGACGAGGGCCGCATTGGCGTCGAGGTCGAGGAGACAGGTGGTGATGATTTGTTTATCGCTGATGATGCCGAGCGCGCGGAACAGGATAAAGAGGGGGACTGGCGACCGCACATTCGGGATCTTGACCACGATGTTTTTGTTGGTGAACGAGGGGGTCGGGGCCATGATGCGTACTGATAATGACCGGATAGGTTTAGTCACGTTCTCGGAGACCGACGTGATGTCCGCGGCGTATAGTAAAGTATCGTCATTGATCTCGCGAATATTGAGCATGTTGTAGCCGAACTTTTCTTGGGTGATCACGGTTTTCTCTTTACCGTCGATGATGAAATAGCCACCGACATCGTTCCGGCATTCGCCCATGGTATGACGGACGTCGCGGGGGAGACCACTCAAAATACAGAAATCGGACTGCACCATGATGGGGAACTTACCTAGGAGAACCTTCTCTAAGACGATGGTTTCCTTTTGCAAATTCGGGGCGACCATGGTCTGCTGGATCGCCTCGCGGAACAGGGCGGTTTCGGCGGCGGTGAGCTCGGTGTCTAATTTACGTTGTTTACGGCGCTTGGGTGGGCCGGCGGGTGCCCCACCCTCCTGGCCCTCCTCCTCGTCTCTGTCGGTGGTCGTATGGTGCAGCTCTTTGGCGGCTTCTGCCTCGGCTTCTAAATCCGCCGTAGTGTTGTGTTTAAAGTTCTTAAATTCGTGGGGATCGGTGAACCCGCCCTCGATCAGCTCGAGACCTGGCACACTCGGCTGCTCTCCTGGCCGTAAATGCTTGACGAACTCGACCTCGATATCGTAGTGAACAGTCATGCCGTAGGTCATGTTACGGAGACGAGCCTCATTAGGGAACATATAGTGCGAACGGTCGTTGTCATAAATCACCGGCTTACCAAAGTAGATCTTATCGCCGGACTTACCCCCGAAATACATGATACACTGGTTTCGATAGTCGCCTAGCTCGTCATCATATTGGGTCTGGATACGTAACGGATTCTTTTCTTTGAATATTTGGAAAATACCGTTTTTAAAGAAATCATTGTAAGAGTCGATGTGGTGACGGACTAAACCTTGCGGATTGTCTTCGAAATACTTATCAATGATCTTCCATACTGTCGAATTGTCCATGTTTACCGTACCTTATATAACAGTAATATATTTTGTATGTTGTATTGTTTACGTGGTTTACGACCTTATTATACAAGCGAAAACGGGTTAAAGGTATTTTGACACATATATTCAATGCGTGTTTTACTACTTATTCTATTGAGTTTGGCCTGGAATGTGGGGGGTGCGCGGATGCCTCGACAAAGAAGTGAGAAGAGCGCCCCCGCCGTTACCAACGGGCCAAAGTTCTGCGTCGACTGCCAACATTTTATTCCTTACTGGTCAGGGGCCGGTTATGCCAAATGCAGTGCGTTCCCTAGGACCAACTATGTCACCAAAGCCGCCGAGACCAATTATCTGGTGTCGGGCGTGTATCCGAAGGTGAACATCGAATACTTTCACTGTTCCACCGCCCGCGAAATCGAGGATATGTGCGGTAAACAAGGTAAGTTATTCAGTCCAAAGGAATAGACGGCGCCTACGTAGGCCTTCGTACCGACACGACACCTGCGTCCACTACGTACAAATGATCACCGTTTTGTATACATTCGTAGACGTCGCGCGTTAGATAAGTCACCGTACATCCTTCCTCCCGCTCCAAACATTCGATAAAATCATCGGCGATGGAGAACGGAAAACAGGCCATGTATTCGTGGGTGGATTGTTTTAGAGGGCGCGGCGTGTTTTTTATAAAGGTATCAAAATGGAATTTTTTCATAAAATATTTGATGGGACATTCGTTCTTATTGTAGATACAACTGTCGGGAAAACGGATCGTATAATATTTCATTTTTTACTATGAAAAATAATGACGTTATTATATTGTTTACAAAATTATATTTTTTAGGTGCAATCGGTAGGTCCCACGAAAATATTTAGCGAATATTTGTTTTTGTCTCCCGTCCCGAATAAATATTTTTCTAGTGATATCATATAAAAAGATGGATTTGCAAAACACCTTGTTTGGCCCTTTACGGGAAAAATCGAATTGTCTCTGGTTCTACTTTTTGAGCATTTTAGGATTCGTATGGCTTGTTTTCTACATCATAAGTGCTTTAATTATTGGAGTCACCAAAAAAAAGCCGTTTGAGTTCTGGCTCACTGCAGTGGCTATATCGGGTGGCTACTTAATTTTTTGGTACCAGAACCGGATTTTGTATAGCATGTGCGAAACTTCCATTGGCAAGTAAAGTAGATTTCTAACCACTACAATTCGATCCGCATTTAATACTTTTACGTAATTATCTTAACACCAAGTTAACATAATTAAGGTGGGGTATCATACCTAATCCGTAGATTCTTTACTTCGCTACTTCCTTCTTGTACGACTCAAATTTTTCCACGAACGCTTCTGCCTTGCTGAGCAACGGCTCGATTTTTTGCATGCTGTCCAAGATGTTGTTCTGGATGCCCTCAAACTCCTTATAATCGTTCTTCAGCTCCGCCAAGGCCTCCTCCTTGCTACGTTTGCCGTTCTCGATCGGGCTCTCGTCGCTCGCATGAGCCGGGTCCTTCGGTGCATGTGCAGGCGGAGCAGCAGGCTTAGGCGCGGCAGCGGCCTTATGAGCATCCGTATGCGCATCCTTATTAGCGGGGGCCGAATCCTCCTTGTTTTCCATACCCTCGCTCACATAGGCCGCGTTACCAAACTTCACGACATGGGTCACACAGAGCGCGATCACCAAGATCACCACCATATTCTTACTGAAAAAGCTCGCCAACAGGCCGACCAATATCAGGATGCAGAACGAGACCACGTCGTTTTTCCCCAAAAAATAAACGATATCGACCAACGCCAACAACGTAATGAAATAGAGAACGACGCGGTTATACAAGATGGGATTCAAGTTGTATTTATATTTTTTAAGATTGAGTGGACTAACGAGACCTTTAATAGTGAATTTCATATAAAGTAGCTATCGAAATTTATTTGCAGTCCGATCCATCCGTCTCCGATCCCTCCGAACCGCTCGACATAAAATTATAGGCGTCCGGCACGTTCTCCCCACCATAGATATCGAGAACCTCCTTGACCACGTCCTCGCGCTGAATGTCCCCCCGCTGGAACTCGAAACTACTGATGCTCGACGACCGCTTCCCCTTGAATTTGTTCAAAAAATCGTCGAGGCCGTTGAGTTCTCCAACACGATCAAATTGTTCTAAATCGCCGGTAATCACCAGACGGCTGTTTTCACCCAAACGCGTCAAAAGCATCTTCATCTGCGACACCGACGAATTCTGCATCTCGTCCGCGACGATCCAACAGTTCTTGAAGGTTCTCCCACGCATGAACCCTAAAGGGGATATTTCGATGATCTTTTCCTCCATCAGAGCCACCACCTCCTTCGGGCTAATAAAGTTATATAAAATATCGTAAATCGGCCGCACCCATGGAGCCATTTTTTCTTCCAGCGTGCCTGGTAAATAGCCGAGGTCTTCGTCGACCGAGACGGAGGGGCGGGTGAAAACGAGCTTGTCGTAGTTCCCTAAGAGGAAATTACGCACACCATATTCGGTGGCAAAAAGAGTTTTGCCTGTACCCGCGGGTCCGGTGGCGACCACGATTTTCTTTGATTTCTGTTTCAAGAGTGAGCAGTATAATTCTTGGCTACGGTTCTTAGGCGACGTCATCTTTTTTTCAAAGAGGGCCTTTTCTTTTTCGGATAAGTATTGCATATTTTCGTATAACTTACGCTGCTTCATGATTGAACTCTCCCGCTCCTTCTCTACCTCGGCTTTATACTCGTTCATTATTTCTTTTTCGTTTTGTTTCCGAGGTTTGCGTGTGCGCTGCTTTTTGGTGTCGTTACGCAAGTCGCCGAGGTGGGAGTAAGAGAGGTCGGAGTCATCGAACATGGCAGATCCGTTTTATATAGCGGTTGAAAATAAGGGGAACCTACGGTTCCCCTTAAACCCTTCCCTTCAACTGTAGACTATCTTTGCAAACCAGGTAACAAAATAAAGGGAGAGGTCTTAGGAGAACCGTAGGTTCTCTTAATGGAACAAAAGTTTGTCCACTGTGGTACGCACACAAAACAATCGATGTGCCACGATCCCCAGCAAAAACAAACCCCCTAAAGTATACCAGACGTTCCACCCGAACAACCACGAAAACAACAGTCCAAACAGAATTGTG
>Ga0164296_1000961_pt1 | contig 32306 bp, 32 predicted proteins | sample GEODES057metaG_FD_113533 | JGI IMG/M metagenome (GOLD analysis project Ga0164296, IMG submission 113533) | Dystrophic lake water microbial communities from Trout Bog Lake, Wisconsin, USA - GEODES057 metaG | ecosystem: Environmental > Aquatic > Freshwater > Lake | place: USA: Trout Bog Lake...
CGCCTCCCGCAGGATGCGGATGATCTGCTCGGTCGTGTGATGTGTCTTCTTCATGATGGTTTTCCTTTCGTTACCCGAAAACCATCCCACCCACAATGGCCTAGTTCAGAGGGGCCCAATCAAAGAATACACGCACATGACGCTTTGGTGTCTGGTTTCCGCGCCGCTGCTGCTGGCCAATGATTTTTCGGAGCTGGATGCATTCACGAAAAATCTTTTGGAAAATGACGAGGTGCTAGCGGTGAATCAGGACGCGCTCGGCCAACAGGCGAAAACGATTTTCAGCGATGGCGACGCGCGGGTGCTGGCCAAGGATTTGGCCGACGGTTCGAAGGCGGTCGGGCTGTTCAACACCGGCACGAACGGCACGATCACGGTCACGGTTAAGTGGTCGGACTTGAAGATTTCCGGCGCGCACGCCGTCCGCGATTTGTGGCGGCAAAAAGATTTGGGCAAATTCAAAGATGAATTTTCCCTGTCTGTCGCACCGCACAGCGCGGAATTGGTTAAAATAAAATGACCGCTTAACCTCACGAGGTATTATGAAGTCCGTCCAAATTAGTTTGTATTTATTTTTGCGCCTGACGCTGGCGGCCGTGTTGCTGGCAGGAGGAAATTTGTTCGCGCAGGACACGACCAATGTTTCTGCGCCGTCGTTTTCCATGACGCTGGACAAAACTCCGGCCAGCCCGGAACTGCTGATGTGGCGGAAGGAATTTGGCGCGACGCACGAGCAGCGGATGCAATGGTGGCGCGCGGCGCGGTTCGGGATGTTCATCCATTGGGGCGTGTATTCCGTGCCCGCCGGAGTCTGGCGCGGCACGAACATCACCAGCAGCGGAGGTGAATGGATCATGAACCGCGGCCGCATTCCGGTGGCTGACTACCAAGCGTTCACAAAGCAATTCAACCCGACGAATTTTAACGCGGAGCAGTGGGTGAAAATCGCGAAGGACGCCGGTATGAAATACATCGTCATCACGGCGAAGCATCATGACGGCTTCGCGATGTTTCATTCGCAGGCGAGCGTGTTCAACATTTACGACGTGACACCGTGGCATCGCGATCCGCTGGCGGAACTTGCCGCCGCGTGCAAAAAAGAAGGTATCAAACTGGGATTTTATTATTCGCAGGCGCAGGACTGGAATCATCCTGGCGGTGCGGCGGCGGGCAGCAAGACTGGGCAGCCGGTGATTGATAAACAAAATCATTGGGACGCCGCGCAGCAGGGGAGCATGGACGAATTCATTGACAAAGTTGACGTGCCGCAGATCAAGGAACTGCTTTCCAATTACGGGCCGGTCGCGGAATTCTGGTTCGACACGCCGGTCGGCATGAATACTGCGCGCGCGGAAAAAATCCTGCCGTTGCTGAAATTGCAGCCGGACATGGTCGTCAACAACCGACTCGATTCAAAAAAGTCCACCGGCGATTTCGAGACGCCGGAACAGAAAATTCCGCCGACGGGCATTCCGGGAAAAGATTGGGAGACGTGCATGACGATGAACCACACTTGGGGATTCCGTTCGTATGATAACGATTGGAAAAGCGCCGAGACGCTGGTAGCGAACCTCGTGGACATCGCGAGCAAGGGCGGAAATTATCTGCTCAATGTCGGGCCGGCGAGCGCGGGCGAAATTCCAGAAGCCTCCGTCGAGCGGCTGCAAGCGGTCGGCGCGTGGATGAAAATTAATGGCGAGGCGATTTACGACACGACGGCAAGCCCGTTTACCAAGCAATTGCCGTGGGGACGTTGCACGAAGAAAATTGCGGACGACGGCACGACGCTTTATCTGCACGTCTTCACAGGTTTTTGGCCCAGAGATGGAAAATTGCTGGTGCCCGGATTGCGGAACAAAAATGTTTCGGCCTCGTTGCTCGCCGGCGGAAAAGAACTGCAAACTTCAATGACGGATGCGGGGATTGTGGTGTCGGTTCCTGTCACTGCGCCGGACAAAATTTCAACGACCATCGTTTTGAAAATTAAAGGCGCACTCGAAATCCAGCAGCCTTGACTCAAATAAAAATGAAACGAAATGCGCCATTCGCCATCATCGTCTGTGTTTTGTTGACGGTCGCCGCCGCGTCGCAAGGCTCGCCGGTGGCGACCAGCTTGCCGAGGGTTTTTTGTGCCGACCCGCAGGCGTTGGCAGCAGCCAAAATCCGGCTGGCCACAAATGACTCGGCGCTGGCCCCGGCGTTTCATCATCTGGTTTCGGAAGCGGACAAGATTTTGACCATGAAGCCGAAGTCGGTGATGGATAAGAAAATAATTCCCCCCAGCGGCGACAGGCATGATTTCATGAGCCAGGCACCATATTATTGGCGGGACACCAATGCGCCGGACGGCCATTACGTTCATCGCGACGGCCAGCGGAATCCGGAGGCGGAAGCAAATTCGGATGCGGAGTCGTTGATGAAAATGTGCGCAAATGCGCAAACGCTGGCGCTGGCATTTTATTTTACCGATGATGAAAAATTCGCCGCCAAGGCTACGGAGATTATTCGCGTCTGGTTTTTGAATCCGGCCACGCGCATGAATCCAAATCTGAATTACGGTCAGCGGATTCCCAGCGAAAATGAAGGTCGTCCCGAAGGACTTATCAGCGCGCGCGGGTTGGTAGGACTCGTGGATGCGATTGGATTGCTGGCTGGTTCAAAATCATGGACGCCGGCTGACCAGCAAGCGATGACTGCATGGGTCAGCCAGTATTTCAATTGGCTGACGACGAGTAAGCTGGCGCTGCAAGAGAGCCGGGCCCCGAATAATCACGGCACATTTTACGACGCCCAACATGTCGCACTGGCGATGTTTCTGGACAAGACGAACGAGGCGCGAAACTTGTTGCTGAAAGATCGTGAACAGCGCATCGCCAAGCAGATTGAACCGGACGGACGCCAGCCGCGCGAATTGGTGCGCACGTTATCCTTTGACTACAGCCTGTTTAATTTGCGCGCGCTTTTTGATTTGGCGAGCATTGGTAAAAATGCCGGTGTGGACTTGTGGCATTATCAGACGGCCGACGGACGCAGCATTCTAAAAGCGCTGGCGTTCATGGCCACGTATTCTAACCCGGCCAAAGTCTGGCCCTACAAACAGATTGCTGCTCCCAAGCGCGAAGATTTGGCCGAACTTTTATTGCGTGCTTCCACTATTTATTCAGATCGAAGAATTGACGAAGCCTTGAAACAATATCCCTCGGATAATCTGGCTAGAAATCAAAATCAACTTTTATACTAAATGGCGACCCTACCGGGAATCGAACCCGGGCTACCTCCGTGAAAGGGAGGTGTCCTAACCGCTAGACCATAGGGTCACGAAAGGCCGCGAAATATATCAGCCACCGACAACTTGTCACGCAGAAATTCACGTTTGCTTCAACTCATTTTTTCCCGTAGCTTGGAAACCTTTGCATGAAAATCTTTATTGATGGCAAGTATTGCAGCGAGCGCGACGCCAAGGTGTCCGTGTTTGACCACGGTTTGCTTTACGGCGACGGCGTGTTTGAAGGCATCCGTGCCTATAACGGCCGTGTGTTCAAATTAAAAGAACACATTGACCGCCTGTATTATTCCGCCAAAGCGATTCTATTGGAAATCCCGATGACGCATGCGCAGATGATGCAGGCCACGGTCGAAACCATCCGCGCGAACAAATTGCGCGACTGCTACGTCCGGCTCATTGTGACGCGCGGCATCGGAACGCTCGGCTTGAATCCACGCAGTTGCAAAAAGCCGTCCGTCATCATCATCGCCGGCAAGATTCAGGTTTATCCGGCGGAACTTTATGCGCGCGGCATGGACATCGTGACTGTGCCGACCGTGCGCAATTTGCACAGCGCGGTGAATCCCGCCATCAAGTCGCTGAATTATCTGAACAACATTCTCGCCAAGATCGAAGCGAACAACGCCGGCGTGGAAGAAGCTGTGATGTTGAACGCCGAAGGTTTTGTCTCCGAATGCACGGCGGACAATCTGTTCATCATCAAGAATGGCACGTTGCATACGCCGCCGAATTACGCCGGTGCACTTTACGGCATCACGCGCGGCACGGTGATGGAACTCGCCGAACAGCTCGGTGTGAAAGTTTGCGAGACGAATCTGACGCGCTACGATTTGTTCAACGCGGACGAATGTTTTCTGACCGGCACCGGCGCGGAAATCATGCCAGTCATCAAGATTGACGGCCGCGTGATTGGTTCCGGCAAGCCCGGCGCGTTGTCGCTGAAATTGATTGCGGAATACCATGCCTTGACGAAAGTCTCCGGCGAGCCGATATACAAATAAAAACATCCTTGCTATTTATGAAAATAAAATCTGCAATAATTTCAATTGGTTTTTTATTTTTGGCGACAGTTGCAAAATGTGGTCCTAATGGTGGGGCTGTGGTGGCTGATAATCCATTGAATCATATTGATAGTGGCGCAGAACTAGAACAGCAAAAGCAAATACAGGAGCGGTATTCGCAGGAACAAGCGCAAATTGCTTTGGCAAATCAGGCGGCTTACGAGCAGCAGTTGGCCAGCTTAAATCAATTGCGACAGCACTTGGAAGATTTGCAAGACGCTAATGCTGGCGGCTTCTTTCGTGTGGTTCATGGTGTTACAAATTACATCTATGGCGGCGATTGGAATTACGTTGGTGGAAAAGTTATTCAAACGTTACCCGATGGAGTTTTAGTAAAGCCCACAGATCCTAATGCCACAGACGTTTTTGTTGATGGCTATCCTTTTCAAACGGTTGATGACCAAGTTTTCAACGGATGCATGGCGATGGAAGATGGAGTTTATTCGTTTACGGCGGTTTCAGGAGGGCGTCGCACGGTCAAAAAAATGAGCTATGGTGTTACAGTTACACCTTCTCCAGAACTTTTGGAAAAAGAAATCAATATAACAAAATATGAAATCCAAAATCACCCGCTTGTTTTGAAGGCCAAAGCGGATACTGTAGCCCGACAAAAATCCAAAGAAAAAAATTATCAAGCCCAAGCCAATGCAATTCATTTCCTGCAACCGCAGGCAACTAATGGAGATGCTTCTGCACAGTGTGAACTCGGTTTGCATTTTCTAAATGGGCAAGGTTGTGAAATAAATCAGGAGCAAGGAGTTTATTGGCTTCAAAAAGCCGCCGCGCAGGGAGATTTACGAGCGTCTAAAAAATTAGACCAATTGAAACAGCAAAATTAGTTAATCCGTGCTAAAATAATTTTATGCAATGCTGCGTCTGCAAAGAAAAACCGGCCACCGTGCATCTGACCCAGATCGTGGGCGAGAAGATGCAGAAGCTGGATTTGTGCGAGGACTGTGCGAAGGCCAAGGGCATCACCGACCCGACGAGCTTCGCGATGGCGGACTTGATGCTCGGCCTCGGCGCGTCGCAGGAACTCGATCCAGCGGCGGCAGGCGCTGAATTATTGAAGTGCCCGCGCTGCGGTTTTTCGCAGGCAGATTTCAAAAAGTCCGGTCGCCTCGGTTGTCCGGAATGTTATCAGACTTTTGCGGAAGGTTTGGGCGGCTTGCTCAAGTCCATGCACAAAGGCGTGCGGCACACCGGCAAAGCGCCGGAGGCGTTGCGCAAATCGCGCGAGACGGGTGACCGCCTCAAACTGCTCCAGAAAAAATTGAACAAGGCAGTCGAGACGGAAGATTTTGAAACCGCAGCGCAGTTGCGCGATGAAATTAAAATCCTAAGCGGCGCGGCTCCGGCCAAAATTGTGAAATGAAAGATTTGCATCAATTTTTAATCACGCCGTCACAAGCCGCGCAGCAGCACGGACCGAATGACCGCATCGTGATGTCGAGTCGTGTGCGGCTCGCGCGTAATCTGCGGGAAGCGTCATTTCCGGGTTGGGCAAAAAAGCCGGAGCGCGTGAAAATTTTGGAGACTGTTTTGCCGGCGGTCAGCGCCTTGCCGGAAATGGCGGATTCGTTTGCGGAGGCGATGGATAATTTGACCGCGTTGGATAAGCAGATTCTGGTTGAGCGCCATCTCATCAGTCGCGAGCACGCTGCCAAAAATGTCGGCAGCGGCATCGTCTTGAATCGCGAGGAATCGTTTTGCGTGATGATCAATGAGGAAGATCATCTGCGGATGCAGGCGTTGCGTCCGGGTTTCCAAATCCGCGAGGCGTGGAACGCGATTGACCGTTTGGATTCCACGCTTGAGAAGAAATTAAATTTCGCTTTCGACAACGAGCTTGGTTATCTGACGGCGTGTCCAACGAATCTCGGCACGGGTATTCGCGTGAGCGCGATGTTGCATTTGCCCGGTTTGGTTTTGGCGGAACAGATCAACCCCATCATCCAGTCGGTAAACAAACTAGGTCTTGCTGTGCGCGGTCTTTACGGCGAAGGCACAGAGGCGTTGGGAAATATATTTCAAGTCTCCAACCAGATGACGCTTGGCGAAAGCGAAACAGCTATCGTCGAGCGTTTGGAAAAAGTGTTGTCGCAAATTATTGAACACGAAGAAAACGCGCGGCAGACGTTGCTGGAAAAAAAAAACGAAGACGGTGTTCAACCACGTCGGGCGTGCGTATGGCGTGCTCGCGAATGCGCACAGCATTTCGTCAAAAGAGACGATGAATCTGCTGTCCTTGCTGCGACTTGGAATTGACCTCGGTTCGTTTCCCGGCACGGAACGCGCGTTGGTGGACGAACTTTTCCTGACCACGCAGCCAGCGCATTTGCAGAAGCAGATTTCGGATAAACTATCAGCGGAAGAACGCGATTTGATCCGCGCGGACATGGTGCGTGAGCGTTTGAAGAGCGTTAGCCGCCCAGTCACGAAGTGATTTTCAAATCTTTTTCGCGCGCAGGACGAGCAGGGGAATATACGTGTCGTGGCGGACTTTGGTGATGGTGCTGCCGTGAAATAAATCGCCAAAAAAACGGTGGCCGTGGCTGGTCATCGCAATCAAATCGCATTTTTCCTCGACGGCGATTTTCAAAATTTCGGCGGGCGGATCGCCCATCGCCAGTAATGTGGAAACAGTAAGTTTTTTTGCGCGCAATTTTTCGGCGACTTTTTCCAGATAAGCGCGGTCTTCCTTGATTTCCTCGGACTCGGCCAGTTTTAATTGGTCAAAGCAGCGCGCGGCAAAACCATCGGCGACGTGCAATAGCAAAATTTCCGAGCCGAAATGTCCAGCAAGCTCGATGATGTGCGGAATGATGGTGGCGTCCGCCGGTCCGTTTTCGAGTGTGATGAGAATTTTTTTATACATGGCAATCCTTTATGGGGTCGGCGCGGACAAACCAAGGTGGCTGTAAAAAATCTTCAAAACGGACGCGGGCATGAAGCTATCAAAGAGCAGTTTTACGTTGAGGACAATGATAATCGCAGCAATCGTCCAGCCGAGAATTTTTATCCAAAGCGGATTTACAAACTCGCCCATCTTGGATTTTTCGCCGGTGAAGCGCATCAACGGCCAGATGGCGAAACCGAGTTGCATGGAAAGAACAACCTGGCTGGCGACGAGCAGTTGCGTGGTTTTGCTTTCGCCGAAAAATCCGATGACGCAAACGGCGGGAACGATGGCGATGGCGCGCGTGATCAGCCGCCGCAGCCATGGGCGCAGCCGGATGTTGATGAATCCTTCCATGACGATTTGTCCGGCGAGCGTGCCGGTGAGCGTGGAATTTTGTCCCGACGCGAGCAGCGCGAGCGCGAAAATAATGCTCGCGCCGGTCACGCCGAGCGCACCGGGCAGCAATTTGTAGGCGTCCTGAATCGCCGCGACATCTTTGTGGCCTGACCAGTGAAATGCCGCCGCCGCGAGAATGAGGATTGCCGCGTTGATGAACAGCGCGAACATGAGCGCGACGGTCGAATCAATCGTGGCAAACTTTATCGCCTCGCGTTTGCCGCCGGCGTTCTGTTCGTATTTGCGTGTCTGGACGATTGACGAGTGCAGATACAAATTATGCGGCATCACCGTCGCGCCAATGATGCCGATGCTGACATAGAGCATATCGGGATTTTTCAGAATTTCCGGACTGGGAACAAAGCCGAGCATCATGCCGACGAAGCCGGGCTTGGACCAAAAAATTTCCGCTGCAAAACAACCGCCGATGGTTAAAATCAAGGTGACCACTAAAGCTTCGATGTAACGGAAACCCTTATTTTGCAGATAGAGAACAGCGAGCACGTCCGCCGCTGTGATGACGCAACCCCAGACGAGCGGAATTCCAAAAAGCAGTTGCAGCGCGATGGCCGAGCCGACGACTTCCGCGAGGTCGCACGCGGCAATCGCAATTTCGCACAGTATCCAGAGAAACCAGACCGTCGGCGTGGAATAATGGTCGCGGCAGGCCTGCGCGAGATCGCGCCCGGTGGCGATGCCAAGTTTGATGGACAAATGTTGAAGCAAAATTGCCATCAAGTTTGAAATCATGATGACGGACAGCAGTGTGTAGCCGAATTGCGCGCCGCCTTGAAGGTCGGTCGCCCAGTTGCCGGGGTCCATGTAACCGACGGCCACGAGAAAGCCGGGGCCGGAAAACGCCAGCAGTTTCCGCCAGAACGAGGCTGTCACCGGAACAAGAATACTGCGGTGAACTTCTGACAGCGAAGCTTGTCCTGTTGGCTTGCGCCAGCCGTTTTCTGAAGGGGTTGGCGATTGGCTCATAAATTAAAATCGCACGGTGATGCCGGCGAATGGATTGTAGTCATTCGCCGATTGCGTGACGCCAAAATTGCAGCCGCAATCCAGCTGGACATTTTCCGTCACCAAAAATTCAAGTCCAGTATCCACCGTTCCAATCCAACCCGCGTGACTCTCCGTGCTGATGTTGCTGAAAAACTCCAAGTAGCCGCTTAACTTGCCGATGATATGGTGATCCACGCTGACCGAGTTGATAAAATCTTCGTGGTAGCCGCCATTATCATCATTCTTCGTGAAACTGACTGCGGTCTCCAGACCCATATCAAAATCGTGCGGTAGTTTCACTGCGAGCGGAAAAATCATTCCGCCCTCAACCGCATTGTTGCCAAGATTATCCGTGCTGGTCGGAAATGTAACGAATGGCAAAAGTGCAAAGGCGGTTTTCCCGCCGTTATCGCCCCAAAGATTTATTTTCAGCCGCGTGGTGAAATCACCCACGCCGGACTGCGTCATCGTCGCGCCGGTCGCGCGGTCTTCCGTGCGGATATTCAGGTAATTGTCAAAAATGAGATTTAATTCCACTTGCTTGAGCAGTCCGATGCGGAGGTTGAAATCGCCCGCGTTCCATGCCTTTGTCGTTGTGTCGCCGGTTTGGTTGTAGGTGTAATTGGCGAAATCCATTTCAAGTTGATAATGGCCCGCGTCCACCGTGTAAGGCGATTCGGTCTCATCGGGACGGTCGGAATTCAATTCGCGCATCAAATTTTCCGGCACGGGATTGAAAAGGTTGTAGCGCCCATTGTCCGAGGAAACGGAATTATTTTCCTGCGCCGTTGCGTGGACGCCGGGCGCAGCCAGCAAAATCACCGCCAAGAACCAGCCGTTTTTTAGCCTGAACAAAACCATGTAGCATTGGTTACAACCTAGAATCCGCGTCGTCAACAAAAATGTAGTCTATGTTACAAAATTAAGCCTCGACTAAAAAACGGCTGTCTGTTTTATTTTTGGAAATTATGCCGCGTTCCACCCGAAGACCAGCAGCCACGCCGCCGGCCGAGAAATTCCGCCGTTCGCGCCGCGATCGCGCCGCCGAGACGGCGCAGGATTACGTCGAGGCGATTGCCGATTTGTCGGCGGCACTGGGCGAGGCGCGCGTGGTGGATTTGGCGCGGCGGCTGGGCGTGACGCATGTGACGGTCAACCGCACACTGGCGCGGCTGAAAAAAATCGGGCTGGTAAATACGAAGCCTTACCGGGCAATTTTTCTTACGGACACCGGCCACAGACTGGCTGTCGAATGTAAGCAGCGGCATGAAACGGTGACGGCGTTTCTGCGGTCATTGGGCGTGTCAGATAAAGTGGCGGAGTTGGATGCTGAAGGAATCGAGCATCACGTCAGCCCGGAAACTTTGGCAGCGTTTGAGCAAAAACTAAAACGGCGCTAATGCGGTTGCCGTTTATTAGCCAGCAGCTGCGCTTCAAATCTTCACTTTGAATTCTTCGTCTTTTTTCAACGATTGCACGAACGCCGCCATCAATTGCGGAATCATTTCCAAATCTTTCAAGCTCACAACCTCGACGGGTGAGTGCATGTAGCGGTTCGGCAAACTGATGAGCGCGCTGGCGATGCCGCCGCGCGTCCAAAAAATTACGTCCGTGTCCGTGCCGCTCGTGGCGGACATCGCTTCGTGTTGCAGTGGAATTTTTTTCTTCGCGGCAACTTCTTCGAGGCGCTTCACGACTTCCGGATGATTGCAGCCGCCGTGCGTGATGGCTGGCCCGCTGCCGATGCGCGTGTCGCCGTGCTGCGTTTTACTGACGGTCGGATAATCCGTCGCGTGCGTCACGTCCACGACGAGCGCGATGTCTGGCTTGAGCGAATACGCAATCTGCCGCGCGCCGAGCAAACCGACTTCTTCCTGCACATTCGAGACCGCGCACACTTCGCAATTCAATTTCACTTTGGATTCCTTGAGTAACCGCAGCGTTTCTGCCACGGCAAAAGTGCCAATGCGATTATCAAATGCCCGCGCCACCGCGAGGTCGCCGCGCAAAATATCAAATTCATCCGCTAGCGTGATGGGATCGCCGATGCGAATAATTTTCTCAGCTTCCTTGCGGCTGTTCACGCCGATGTCGATGAAAATTTCGTGAATCTTCGGCAACTTGGCGTCACCTTCCTTGCTCGTCAAATGCGGTGCGACATTGCCGACCACACCTTTGACCGCGCCGTTGCGCGTGTGGATGAGGATGCGTTGCGCTTTCGTGATAGCCGCGTCGATGCCACCCATGCGCCGGACATAAATGAAGCCGTTGTCATCAATGTAATTGACCGCCATCGCAATTTCGTCGGCGTGCGCTGCGAGCATGATGCGCGGGCCGCCGCCCTTGTTCAGCACGGCAACGCAATTACCGTAAGCATCCGAAAACGTTTCATCGGAAAATTGCTTGGCGTAATCAAGCCAGACACGCTGGCCACGCGTTTCGTGGCCGGTCGGGCTGGGAGTGTTGACGAGAGTTTTAAGAAATTGCAAAGAGGCATCGCGCATGACAGCAAACTAATCGCCAGCCGGATAAACTGAAAGTTAAAACTAAATATCTGTGAGCGCTCTACCATTGCTTTATTCAATTGCGGCCGTAGTTTTATCAATTCACAGGTCGCGTCCGCTTTCTTCTATTGTCGTTGCATGAAAGAAATCAAAGTTGAACCAGCAGCCAGCGCCCGCCGCCGTAAATTATTTTTAGCCGGCAGTCTGGTGCTTGTTCTGGGCTGGGCGTGTCTGCCCGCGCGACCGTTTCGTCAAGTTGAACCGATTCCGAGCGGCATCGTGGATATGCATTGTCACATCGCCGGCCTCGGTGCGGGCGGTAGCGGTTGCTGGGTTTCACCACGGATGCGAAACAATTTCCGGTTTAAAATTTATCTGCGCAGTTTTGGCGTTTCAGAAAAAGAGCTTTTGGCGCACGGCGATAGTTTGGTTGGCGACCGCATTTCCGCTTCGCTCGCGCAAAGCAAGTATGTCAGCAAAGCTGTTTTGCTCGCGCTTGACGGCGTGGTGGATGGGCGGGGGAATCTCGACACCAATCGCAGTGAAGTTTATGTGCCGAACGAATTTGTCGCCGCCGTGTGCGCGCAACATACGAATCTTTTGTTTGGCTGTTCGGTGAATCCGTATCGCCCCGATGCGCTGGCACGGTTGGAATGGGCCAAGGCGCACGGCGCAGTGCTGGTGAAATGGATTCCGCCCGTGATGGCCATCAATCCTGATGACCCGAAACTAATTCCGTTTTACAAAAAAATGGTCGAATTAAATTTGCCGTTGCTGTCGCACACCGGCGAAGAACACTCCTTCTCGCGCGCGGCTGCAAATTACGGCGACCCGAAGAAGTTGCGCCTGCCGTTGAGTCTCGGCGTGACCGTCGTGGCGGCGCACATTTCATCCTCGGCAAAATATGACGGCGAGCGCGGCCCCGACCGGCTGGCGAAACTGATGCGCGAATTCCCTAATCTGTTCACGGATATTTCCGCGCTTACGCAAATGAACAAGCCGGGTTATTTGAAAGAGGCGCTGACCAAACCGGAGTTTTCCGGTCGCTTGGTTTACGGCACAGATTTTCCGCTCATCAACACCGCGCTCGTTTCGCCGTGGTATTCGTTTCACCTTTCGCTGCGGCAGAAATGGCAGATTTGGCGCACGAAAAATCCGTGGGACCGCGATGTTTTGATGAAGCACTATTTGGGTGTGCCGACGGAAACTTTCGCGCGGTCAGCACAAATGTTCACAAAGGCGAATTGACACTTTAGCCGTATTTTCCTAGCTTCTTCCGGCAAAGACCCCGCCGCTTTGCCCCGGATTATCGTCCGGGGATTTTTATTGTTCAGCGTGCGCGGCTTTCAGAAAAAATTTATGGCAAACACAATTCTTGTCGGCGCCCAGTGGGGCGACGAAGGCAAAGGCAAAATCATTGACGTGCTCACGGAGACGGCAGGCGTCGTCGTGCGCTACGCGGGCGGCAACAACGCCGGTCACACCGTCATCGTCAAAGGCAAGAAGACCGTGCTGCACCTCATCCCCTCCGGCATCCTGCGCAAAAACAAATTGTGCGTGATCGGCAACGGTGTGGTGCTCGATCCCATCGGCCTCGTCAGTGAGATTGAAGGGCTGAAGAAAAACGGCGTCGCGGTCACGCCCAAGAATTTTGTGTTGAGCGAAACGGCGCATGTCGTGTTTCCGTATCACCGCGAACTCGACGGCGCACGCGAAACGCTCAAAGGCAAAAATAAAATCGGCACAACGAAGCGCGGCATCGGCCCAGCTTACGGCGACAAGGCGGCTCGTGTCGGTTTGCGTGTCAGCGATTTGGTTGATTCGGCGAAGCTCAAAGTGAAGTTGGAAGCGCGCATCAAGGAAAACAACGCCGTTTTGAAATCGCTTGGAGCGAAGCTACTATCGTTCGCGAAAGTTTTCGCGGAATACAACAAGGCCGGACAATATTTGAAACCCTTCGTGCAAAACACGGTTGTGCTCCTGCACGAGCAGATTCGTCACGGCGCGGACATTTTGTTTGAAGGCGCTCAAGGAACATTTCTAGACATTGACCACGGCACTTATCCGTTCGTCACCTCGTCCAACACAACGGCAGGCGGCGCTTGCACGGGTTCAGGCGTGCCGCCGCATCGCATGGATCGTGTCGTTGGCGTGATGAAGGCTTACACCACGCGCGTCGGCGAAGGGCCGTTGCCGACGGAAAGTCAGGAAATTTCCGATTTGCTCCACGGCATGGGCCGCGAATTCGGCGCGACCACCGGCCGCGCCCGTCGCTGCGGCTGGTTTGATTCCGTCGCCACGCGTCACGCGACGATGGTCAACGGTATCGACGACCTCGCCATCACGAACCTCGACGGCCTCGACACGGTGGAAAACATCAAGGTCTGCGTGGCGTATCGCCACGGCAAGACGCAATACGATTACATGCCGAACGACGCGGAAATTTTATCGAAGTGCGTGCCGATTTACGTCGAGTTCGAAGGCTGGCTTACGCCGACGGAAAAATGCAAGACGTTCAAGCAGTTGCCGAAAAAGGCGCAGGCGTATTTGAAGGCGATCGCGGATTTGACAAACGCGAATCTCTACATTGCATCCGTCGGACCGGGCCGCGATCAGACGATTTTTGTTTAATCTCTGGCGGCGATTACGCAGCTAAAAATTCTAAGCGCCTTTGTCCAAACCCCACGCGCGAGCGTAGGCGACGAGTTCGCGGTCGTTGTGCAATTCCAGTTTGTGACGAATATGTTTCCGGTGCACGATGACGGTTCCGGGCGAGATGCTTAGCTTCTGGGCGATTTGTTCATCGTCGTGTCCCGCTACAACATGTCGCAAGACTGCCTGTTCGCGTTCGCTTAAAATCTTTTGAAACGCTTCCGGTTGCGATAGCCATTCCTGTTTTACTTTCTGGAAGGTCGGACTGAAAAACACATTTCCTTTCGCAACGGTGCGGATGGCTTCAATCAACATTTCGGGCGGCAGTGTTTTTTCAATGTAACCGTGAACGCCGATTTGTGACGCCCGCCAGACGGTATAAGCATCCATCCGGCCGGCCATAATCAGGATGCGCAACGCCGGCATTTGGATGAGTAGTCGGCGGCTTAATTCCAGTCCGTCCAATTTGGGAAGGTCAATATCCACGACCGCCAAAGTTGGTTTGGACGTGAGGCAAAGATTCCAGCCCGCTTCACCATCTTCCGCCCGTCCGACCAGAGCTAAGTCGGGATGTCTAGTCAACCAAGCTCCGAGTGATTCCGAAAGCAAAGCGTGATCGTCCACGATCACAATCCTGACAGATGCCGAGGCCATGAGTTCAAGGCTAGTGACATAACTTTCGTGAGACGAGCAAGAAATACCAGAAAAAGGGTAAATTCGCGCGATGTATTTTCGTGAGTCGATGCGAATACTTTCTTCAGTGGGATGTGTGGTCGCAAAGGGAAACGATATGAACATACATGATTTAATGAACTGGTTGGCTGGAGGGCTGCAATTTGTGGTTGCCGGTTATGCGCTACGATTGAATCGCGTCTTTGGACCGGTGCGCGTGGGGTGGTCATTGTTTTGTGCTTTTTCACTGCTCGCGCTACTCCACCTATTTCGAGCAGAGTCAGAAATGCGTTTGTCCGAACCGCCCGCCATCACCTTGGAAGTTATTTATTCGCTGATCTCGTTGCTGCTACTGACAGGGATGGTGCATATCGAAACATTATTCAAAGAACGTATCCGTTTTGAACAGGAAGAAAAGCGTCTGCGCGCTGGACTGGAAGCTGAAGTTCAAAAAAAGACGCTATATTTAACCCGCATTATCGAGGCGCTCGAAATGGAAATTCAAAAACGCGATAAAATGGAGGCGGTAATCGAAACGCAAAAAGTATTGCTTAGAGAATCGTGTCGCCCGATGAGAGTGGACTTGCCCGGCGACTGTCAAATTTTGCCGAACATTCACTTTTAATTGCACCGGAGATTAAACTTATGAGACCTAGCCAAATTGAAGCCTTTGCCGAAATGGTCGAAACCATTTCGCCTCACGCGGTCATCGCGGCGTTGGAATGGGAGATTCCCATTTTGGAAAAAACACTCGCCGCTCAACCTTCGGTTCCATCTGCGGACGCTGCTTCCATTCTGGATTTCTGTCGGTTTGTGTTCGCCGCCAGAAGAGGCATGTCGGTTGATTTTTCTTTAGATAAATTGCCATCGCTGCATCGGGAACTTTACCGCAAAACCGTGGCGCGACTGGTTAAGGCTGAAGAATTGCCCTACAGTGCCAAAGCCGAATTCGATCACTTAATCTTCAGCAATCGTCGGCATCTGCTGTTAAACGCCTGACGATTGATACTAAATTCGGCGGGTAACAATTATTATCATCCGTAGTTTTTCATTTTTGAATCCACGGGTTTCGCGTAGTCTGCGGGCGAGTTAATGAGTCCCGCAATTTCACAATTGAGCGCCGAAGCCGCCGCGAATCTCCCGCGCCACGTCGCCGTCATCATGGATGGCAACGGCCGCTGGGCCAAGTCGCGCCATCTCCCGCGCATCGAAGGCCACCGGCGCGGTGCTGATTCGGCGCGCGAAATCATCCGCACGGCGGGCGAAATCGGCATCAAGTATCTCACGCTCTACGCGTTTTCGGCGGAAAATTGGAATCGTCCGAAAGATGAAGTGGACGCGCTGATGAAATATCTCGTCCACTACCTCAAGACTGAAACGAAGGACCTGAACAAAAATAATGTTCGCCTCGAAGTCATTGGGCAGATTCATCGTCTGCCGGACAACGTGCAGGAGCACCTGCAAAAATCCATCTCTACTCTCTCTAAGAACAACGGGCTGACGCTAATCATGGCGTTGAGTTACGGCAGCCGAATTGAAATCGTGGACGCCGTGCGACAGATTTCGGAAAAGGTCAAAGCGGGAAAACTTGAGCCGGGCGACATCACTGAAAAAGTAATTTCCGATCATCTCTGGACGCGCAACGTTCCCGATCCCGATTTGCTCATCCGCACCAGTGGCGAAATGCGTGTGAGCAATTTTCTGCTTTGGCAAATCAGCTACGCCGAACTCGTCATTACTCCGACGCTCTGGCCGGATTTCAAGAAGCCGCAATTCTTTGCTGCTCTGGAAGAATACGCCAAGCGACATCGGCGCTTCGGTGGAATTTAGCGAGTCAGCCCGTTCCGTAGTTTTAGTTTGTTACTTGCCCAAGATAGACTGAACAGACGCCAGTAATTTTTCTTTATCCAGTGGCTTTTGAAAGCAGGCCAGCACTCCAGCGGCGTTCGCACGTTCTTGATATTGTTCCGGCGCGGTGGCGGAGATGATGACTATGCGGGACTTTTGGACATCCGCCGTGCGTTTAATCCAATCGATGATAAAAAAGCCGTCATGCAGCGGCCCGCCGATATTGGATGCGTCCGCCGGAAAAGTGAGGTCCACCAAAACCAAATCTGGTTTTTCGCGGCGCATGATTTTCATGGCGTCGGTAACATCCCCTGTCATCAACACCGTAAATCCCTTGTCCCGCAATGTGAAATACACCGACCGCTGGATGATGGGATTGTCGTCAATAACCAGAATTTTTCCCAAGCTGGAAGTTGTTGTCGCGTCGCTCACGACCGGAAAGTTATCATTTCAACCCGCCAAATCCAGAGAGTTTTCCGGCTCAAAAACTTTTCGTGAGAATAGTTGATTATGATAAATTAGCCGGGCTTGGAAAAATTATTTGCTGTGATCCATGAGGATGACGAACTGCTCGTCGTCCACAAACCTGCCGACCTCGTCTGTCATCCGACGAAGGGCGACGAGTATTCCAGCCTCATCAGTCGCGCGCGGATTTATTTGAAAGCTGCCTCCGAGCCGCATCTGGTTAATCGTCTCGACCGCGAAACTTCTGGGCTCGTGGTCATCGCTAAAACAGTTTTGGCTGCTCGCGAACTGGGAAAAATCTGGGAAACGCGTGCCATCCAAAAAGAATACGTCGCCATCGTCCACGGCCATGTTGCGGCGGAGCAGGGGATGATTGACGCGCCGCTCGGCAAAGACGAAACCAGCATCGTCGCCATCAAAGATTGTGTGCGTCCGGATGGAACACCGGCGCAGACAGAATTTTTTGTGGAGAAAAGATTTATCCGCAACGCTGCTAAGTTCACCTTGCTCCGGCTGCTGCCGCGGACCGGACGCAAACATCAAATCCGCATTCATCTCCAACACCTCGGCCATCCCATCGTCGGCGACAAGATTTACGGCGGCGATCCAGATTTGTATCTCGCGCTGGTTGAGGGACGGTTGACGGAAGAACAACGTGCGCGTCTTATTTTATCGTCGCACGCGCTGCACGCGGGCCGACTGCAATTTCATTGGCGCGAACGCGATTGGGATTTGTCCACGCCGCCGGAACCAATGTTCACGGATTTTCTGAAGGAGTGATCGGCGCGACAGGAGCCTGCACCACCTTGGGCTTGGGTGGCGTCGGTTTCACTTCGGGTTTGTTGAGGCGAAACGATTTCAACTCTGCGTAGATAGATTGCGCCAGGCCGGACTTGGTGAAGCCAATCGCTTTCGCTCCTTTCACCGCAAAAAACTTTTCGAAGTCCGCGCCGGTGAAATGTTGCACCACCGGATAATAGGAAAAATCCTTCAACACTTCTTCGCGGCTAGCTTCGGCGATGTCGGTGGTGATGAGAACGAAATGGAGTTTGCTCTTGTTCGCGCGCATCGTGTCGCGGCCCACGAGCAGCCCGCGCGTTTTCACCACGAACGGAAAAAGTCGTTCGACATTTTTTGCCGGAACCACTGATTCCGAGGATTCAATTGGCGCTTCGTCGCTCATCACGCCAGTTTCACTTTGACCTTCTGACCTTTGATTTCCGAGCGGTTCAACTTGGCGATGATGCTGTTCGCATGTTCGCTCGCGACATCCACGAACGCGTGCCGCTCGCGCACATCCACCTTGCCGACGACTTTGCCGGGCAACCCGGTCTCGCCCGCGACGGAGTTCACGAAATCAATCGGTGCGACGCCTTGTTCGGCGCCGAGGCTCATCCACAAACGCGTTTGACCAGCGGGCGTGGCGCGACTTTCCTTCGGCTTGGCTGGCGCAACGGGCGCGGCTTTGGGTTTGATGAATAATTTTGATTCCGGCTTCGGCTCCGGCGTTTTCACCGAGGCGAGAATTTCTTCGTCGGAATACGTTTTGACCGCTTCAACTTTCGGTTCGGCAGGCGGTTTGATTTCCGCTGGTGCGGCGACAACTTTTGCCGGCGGCGGAATAATTGTTTTAGGAACTGATGCGGCTGTGGCTTTCCACGGCGTTACTTTCGATTTTTTTGGATCCGCGAACTTCGGATCAGGACGCGGTGTGCGGTCGGCAAATCGGCTCGGACGTTCGTCGCGGCGATTGTCGAATTGCGGACGGCGATCATCGCGGTCGCGGAAATTTCCGCGGTCGCCGCGGTCATCGAAACGGCCCGGACGCTCTTCGCGCTGCGGCGGACGGTCGTATTCCTCGACCTTCGGCGCGGGCTTGGCGGCTTCACCGCTTTGCAGCAGATGAATCAACGCGGAAGTGATGTCGGATGAACTGAAATTTTCTTCGATGAGCGTTTCAATCAGGCGATCGTGCTTGGTGAATTCGCCGCTCGTGAGCAATGCTCGCAGCTTGTCGGTGAAAACATTTTCGCGCGCCTCGGCCACTTCGTTTTCCGTCGGAATCTTGCCGCGCTGAATGCGCATGTTCGTGAAGCGTTCGATGTTGCGGATCTGGAACAGCTCACGAAACGGCACGAGCGAAATCGCGCGTCCGCTGCGACCAGCGCGACCCGTGCGGCCGATGCGGTGAACGTAATCTTCTGGGTCATACGGCAAATCGTAGTTGAACACGACCTGCACATCGTCGACGTCAATGCCGCGCGCCGCGATGTCCGTCGCCACGAGAAATTCTAGACCCGACTTGCGGAACTTGTTCATCACGCGGTCGCGTTGCGCCTGCGTCATGTCGCCGTGCAAACGGTCAGCCTGATAACCGGCGGCTTCGAGATGATCCACGAGATCGTCCACCATGCGCTTGGTGTTGCAGAACACGATGCCCAACTTGAGGTCGTAAATGTCAATCAACCGCGTGAGCAAATCCATCTTGTAGCGGCGATCCACTTCGTAATAAACCTGATCCACCGTCGGCACCGTCATTGCCTTCTGCTCGATCTTGACGCTTTCCGGCTTGTTGGAATATTTCTCGATGAGATCGCGGATCGGGCGAGGCATCGTGGCGGAAAAGAAAACCGTCTGCCGTTCTTTCGGCGCGTCTTTCAAAATCGTTTCGATGTCTTCGCGGAAACCCATGTTCAGCATCACGTCCGCTTCGTCGAGAATCACCATCTTCACCGTGTCCAGCCGCAACGTCCCGCGCCGCATGTGATCCATCAGACGACCCGGCGTGCCGATGACGATTTGCGCGCCCTGCTTGAGACCGAAAAACTGCCGCTCGTAAGATTGTCCGCCATAGATCGGCAGGCAGTTGATGCCGCGCTTGAAGAACGCGAGCTTGTGAATCTCTTCCGAGACTTGAATCGCCAGTTCGCGCGTCGGGCAGAGAATCAACACCTGCACGGCGCGGATATTCGGGTCCACTTTTTCCACCGCCGGCACGCCGAACGCGGCGGTCTTGCCGGAGCCGGTCATGGACTGGCCGACGATGTCCTTGCCCGTCAGCAGCACGGGAATCGCCGCCGCCTGAATGGGCGAGGCCTGTTCGTAGCCGAGTTTGTCGATGGCCTTGAGCAGTTCCGGCGATAGCCCGAGTTCGGTAAATAATTTTGGCGTCATGAAATAAAATGTCTTTGCGACTGCGCTAATCATAGCAGAAACGCGGCTTGCGGCGAGCGTTAAATGGGCAATTGGATAACCAGCAACCACATTGACTGGCTAAGTAAACGCCGTTTATTGCAACGTGGCGCGGTAGAAGCGGCGGGGGAAATTGGTGGAGACCGCATCCGTGAAGGAGAGCGAGCCTAGCGTCAGCGGGTTGGTTACCAGCGGCGTCCAGTTTAGCAGGTTGGTGCTGGCGGCGATGACCGCGTTGGAACCCGCTGGCCCGGTGAGCGTGAAATGGAATTGCTGATTGGCTAATCCCCAGCCGCTGGCCATTAGGTTGGTGACGGACACGACCTGCCCGGAATACTTGATGGTCACAAAGTCATAACCGCTGCCAATGCCAGTTGATTGCCCCGTGACATAGACATTGCCACTGCCATCCACTGTCAGCGCCCAGGCATAATCATTAGTGTTACCTGCGCCGTTGAAGAGGTTTGTCCACAACGGCACACCCGCACTCGAATATTTGATTGTCGCATAGTCGTAATTGTTCCCGCTGCCAGTCGAATACCCCGTGACATAGACGTTGCCACTACTATCCATCTTTAATGATTGGGAATAGTCATTAGTGTTCCCTGCGCCATTGTAAATGTTTGTCCAGAGCGGCACGCCCGCGCTCGAATACTTGATCGTCGCATAGTCGTAACCGCTCCCGTTGCCAATCGAATAGCCTGTGACATAGACATCGCCGCTGCCGTCAACCGCCAGTGAGTGGGCTTCGTCATCACTATTCCCTGCGCCGTTGTAAAGGTTTGTCCAGAGCGGCACGCCCGCGCTCGAATACTTGATTGTTGCATAGTCGAAACGGATCCCACCGATTCCACTGCCAGTCGAACGCCCCGTGACATAGACGTTGCCACTACCATCCACCGCCAGTGAATAGGCTATATCATTGCCGCGCAACACGCCGTCGAAGCGGTTCGTCCACAGCGGCACGCCCGCACTCGAATACTTGATTGTCGCATAGTCCGCATTGGCGCTGTTATACGAATCCCCGGTCACATATACATTGCCGCTAACATCCACTGCTAGTGATAGGGCGAAGTCATTATAGTTTCCTGAGCTATTGTAGAGGTTCGTCCAGACCGGCACGCCCGCGCTCGAATACTTGGTTGTCGCATAGTCAAAACCGCTCCCGCTGCCAGACGATTGCCCCGTGACATAGACATTGCCACTGCCATCCAACACCAGTGAGGTGACATAGTCATTACCGCTCCCTACGCCGTTGAAGAGGTTTGTCCACAACGGCACACCCGCACTCGAATATTTGATTGTCGCATAGTCGTAATTGTTCCCGCTGCCAGTCGAATACCCCGTGACATAGACGTTGCCACTGCCATCCACCGCCAACGAGGAGGCAAAGTCATTACCGTTCCCTGCGCCGTTGAAGAGGTTCGTCCACAACGGCACGCCGGAACTCGAATACTTAATCGTCGCAAAATCGTAACCGCTCCCGCTGTTAGTTGAAAACCCCGTGACATAGACATTGCCGCTCCCGTCTACTGCCAGTGAGTTGGCTCCATCATCACTGTTCGCTGCGCCTTTAAACACATTGGTCCACAGGGCCGTGCCATCCGCCGCGCGGACGGAGAGTTCAGCCGCCATTAGCAGAGCGGCCAGCAGCCAAAGGATTCGTCGGGGATTTAGGCTCATTTGCTCCATGCAGTTTCGGTTTGCTCCGCCCAAATTCAACCCATAATCGCCCCGTTCGTCCATCCCAAAGCGCGGGCAGGCGGTCACAGACCGCCGCTACAACCAAGCCAGCGGGCAAAGCCAAAACCCCCGGCCGCTACCAAATGCCGGAGGTTGACGGCGAACAATCCCAAAGGGATTGAATCATTCAGCCCAGCGTTGCCGCAGGCTACGCTGGGTGAAACGTTCCAACATATTTCATCAACCCTGAAAGGGTTGAATCATTCGCCAAGGTTGAGCATCATTCGGCCATTCCGCAATCACTCGCTAAGATTCTTGTGCATACGGTTTTCTCCACCAAAGACCGTCGCCCATTTCTCCGCGATAAACCACACCGCGAAGAATTGCACCGCTACCTCGGCGGCATCCTCACCAATCTTGATTGCCAGCCCATCATCATCGGTGGCGTGGAAGACCATGTTCACATTCTCTCGGCGCTATCGCGCACCAGCGCGGCGGCGGAGATGGTGAAAGAAGTTAAACGCGGCTCGTCACTCTGGCTGAAAACCAAAAGTCCCGACCTGTATGCTTTCGCGTGGCAGAATGGCTATGGCATTTTCTCCATCGGCTATTCACAAGTCGAAACGGTGCGGAATTACATCGCCGGACAGGAGGAACATCATCGGAAGGTTTCGTTTCAAGATGAGTTTCGGGAGTTTCTTAAACGCTACGCTGTTGAATTTGACGAGCGGTATGTGTGGGATTGATGCAACCCTTTCAGGGTTGATGATTCTGTTTCCATTTACCTAGGGTAGCTCGTTCCTCGCAACCCTAGGCTGGATGATCTCATCCCGTTGGGATGAGGGCCAAGCAGCAATAACAAAAAGACGGCCTCCGTTCTCGGAAGCCGTCTGTGTTTTTTCGGCAGGGCGTTGCCGCTCCGTTTGATTTTTACGGCACCACTATCTCCGCCGTGTCGCTCGGTTGGGCGTCGCCCGCGTCATTGGCGGCCACGATATACACTTTCACACTCTTGCCTGCCGGTAAGCCGGTGAAGGTGTAATCGCTATCCGTCACGGTGGCGGCGGCCACGGGATTGGCATCCACGCCCACGACCTGTTTGAACACGCGGTAGCGCGTGGCGCGGGAGGCATCGCTCCAATCCGCCAGCACCACGCCCGCGCCGCCCGCCGTCAGCACCAGACTATCGGCCTGGTCGGGCAAGGAACTCGCGCCGGGTTGGTTCAAACCAAACGCGAGCCAGAGCGGATCATTGTCATCCAGCAACTGGCCGAGTTCGTTCATCAAACCGCTCATGCGGTTGCGGAGCTTGGTCACGGCGGCATCGCGCACGTTCTTTTTCTGGCCGGAAACATTATTGCCATCCGCAGCGGCGCTGCGCGCATCGGAGAGCGCGGTGAACAAGGTGCCCGCTTGCGCGGCAGTCACGTTCAACGGCGCATTGGCTTGGGCGGGATTGGCCGTGAAATAATTTTTCAACGATTGCAACAACGCCTGCCGTTCGCCCTGCGTGGCGGGAACACCGGTGGATTGGTTCGGAAAACCGGTGGCATCCCACGCCTGACGGTAACCGTCGCCCAAAAAATTGATGAGCACGCGGCGCGCCGAACCGATGAAGGCTTTGGCGTTGGAATCGGCCACGGTCACGGCGGAACTCAAGGCGAGCTTGGCGGTCTGGCTGGCCTTGAAGTTGGTCTGCGCGGTGATGGCGGCGGTGAGGTCGGCACGGACATCGGCTTCTTTGTTTTGCTTGAGGCCGATGGCGGCCTCGTGGGCGTGGCAACCGTCGGCCATGTCTTCGGCGAGGGTGAACAGAGGGTCAATCGCTACGGGTAGTTGATTTGATGCCATATAGTTTATGCGTGTTGATGGTTAATGTTGGTTAGTTGTAGGGTGTGAGACACTAGTTTTGGTTGTTTAGTCGGTCATTTTTGTTGTTTTTGCTATGTTTTGCGGTGTTTGGAGGGAAATTCGGGGGCAGAAGCGGCTGCGCTGCCCCAAACGAGCGTCGTTTGGGGGTGCGAGACGGCTTATCTTGGTAAAACGAGCCTCGTTTGGGCCACAAAAGCGGCTTTGGTGGGTAAAACGAGCGTCGTTTTGGTCATAGAAGCGGCTTCGATGGGTGAAACGAGCGCCGTTTTGGTCATAGAAGCGGCTTCGATGGGTGAAACGAGCGCCGTTTTGGTCACAGAAGCGGCTTCGGCGGGTGAAACGAGAGTCGTTTAGGGCGCATGAGCCGTCGCGGTGGGTAAAACGAGCGTCGGCTGACGGTGCGAAGTGGCTGCGGCGGGTAAAACGAGCGGCGCGCGGGGCAACGTGCCGGAACGAGACAAGGGAATAACGTCGCAGGGAACGAGTGAAAATTTTAGCCAAAATTTTCATGCCGGGGACGAGGCCGATTAAAATTCAGCCCGGAAAAATTTCCAAGGAAAAGTTATTCACCGCTGGGCAGTGCGTTAAGTTTTGTTCAGCCGGATTTATCAACGCGCGCAAAGCTCAACTCATTCACCGCGAAAACGCACTTTGCCGTTGACACTTTTGGTCAGCCAACTTTGTCCGCGCAATGAAATTTGCAGCGGACAAGCAACCTAAGTTTTAACTGGAAGACAACAATGAGGACTAGGCTTTTAATTTGCGGCGCAGGGTGCGGTCGGCGGCAAAGGTCAAGGTTCCCAAGATGATCATCATGCTCGTAACGGAAACTTCGGGAGCCGTCTCTACTGTAAGCAACATTTTTAGATTTTCATCCGTATAATAAATGCTCCAGCCATCCGGGTTGCCGTAGCCGGGTTGGAAGGCGGTATTGCCACTGAGCGTCCCATCGCCGCCGGAATTCGTGGCGGTGGTCGAGTTCCAATTTAAGCCGGGGCTGATGACCAAGGCGTAGGAAGTGTTGGCGGCGAGGAGATCGAGCGATGGATTGGCGATGGTAATCGAGTTGGCGGCCACACTGACGGTGCCGAGGCTGTAGAGTTGAGTGGTCGGGAGGCCGCCGGAGGCGTTGTAAACATAAGCATTCACCGAACCGCTACCACCCGCGAGCGAAAGCTGAATGTTGCTAAGAAAGCCGTCGTAGTTGCCCATGGTGAACACGGCTCCGAGCGGGTAATACGTTCCTGAAATGGTCGCGGACAAAGCTTCATTCGTGTTATTCACGATGAACGCGGCGCGCGCCGCCGGAGTCAGGGCACCCAGAGCCAAGCTCATTACCGCAAGGCCCAAGCTGGTTAAGTTAAATATTTTTTTCACGAGAGCCATCTTTCTCGTAAGAGGATACATCGTGGTGCTGAAAATTCAAGAAGTTGGCGCCAGCGACACTTTGCCGTTGACACTTTTTTATCAGTCGCGAGCATTAGCAAATTCCTTTTCCATGAATAATAAACACGACAAGATTCTGTTCTGGGGCTGCTTCATCGCCCTCATCACCACGAGCTACGCGTTCATCAGCCGCATCATCCTGTGCACGGGGCCGCAGTTCGCCACGGAGTTCGGCCTCGATAAAGTGTCCGTCGGCGAACTCGTCGGCGCAGGCATCTGGCCGTTCGGCGTGAGCATCATCATCTTCAGTCTGTTCATTGACCGCATCGGCTACAAAATCGCGATGCTGTTTTCGTTCGCGAGTTATCTCGTTTACATCGCGCTGGCGTTCGCGGCTTACGGCGCGGTGCATGGCGTCACCGGCGACGCGCTGGTCGCGGCGCAGAAGCACGGTTATCAATTGCTATACTCGGGCAGCATCATCCTCGGCCTCGGCAACGGCAGCGTGGAGGCTTACATCAATCCCATCGTGACCACGATGTTCAGCTCGGAAAAATCCAAGTGGCTGAACCGCCTGCACGCGGGCTGGCCGAGCGGGTTGGTGCTGGGCGGACTGTGCACCATCGCGCTCGCGGCGAACACGGATTGGCGGCTCACGCTCGGTTTGATTCTGGTGCCGGCGTTTGCTTTCTTCTTCATTTTGGTCGGTAAAGCATTTCCGAAAAGCGAACGCGAACAGGCGGGCGTCGGCTACGTGGCGATGCTCAAGGAACTCGGTGCGTTCGGCGCGCTCGTTGGATTTGGTTTGGTCTTCGCTCAACTCGGTCAAGTTTTCGGCTGGAGCAACGCCGTGGTGTGGGGACTCACCGGCGCGGTGGTGCTGACGTTTGCCATCGTGACCAAATCCTTTGGCCGCTTCCTGCTGGCGTTTCTCATCATCATCATGATTCCGCAGGCGACGACGGAACTCGGCACGGACGGCTGGATCACCTCGCTCATGGCGTCGCCGATGCAAGCCGCCGGTCACAATCCCGCGTGGGTCTTGGTTTACACCTCAGCCATCATGGTGGTCTTGCGTTTCTGCGCGGGACCGCTCATTCACAAACTCTCGCCGCTCGGTTTGCTCGCGGGCTGTTCCACGCTGGCGGCCATCGGTTTATTCGCTCTTTCCAAAACGGCGAGCGCGGGCATCTTTACCATCTTCGCTGCGGCGACGCTTTACGGCGTGGGCAAAACCTTTTTCTGGCCGACGATTCTCGGTCTGACTTCCGAGCAATGTCCGAAAGGCGGCGCGCTGACGTTGAACGCGATTGGCGGTATCGGGATGTTATCGGTGGGAATTCTCGGTGCGCCGTTCATCGGCTATTTGCAGGAATCGTCCGCGACGCAGCAGCTAGCCGCCGCGAATCCCGCGCTCTATCAAACGGTGACCGTGGAGAAAAATTATCTGCTCGGTAAATATCAGGCGATTGATCCCGTGAAGAGCGCGGCCGTGACGGACGCAACGGCGACGACGGCGATCACGAACGCCACGACCACGGGACAATTCAGCGCGCTCGGTAAGATGGCGTTGTTCCCGCTCTTCATGCTCGCGTCCTATCTGGCGCTGCTGGCGTATTTCAAATCGCGCGGCGGCTACAAGCCGGTGCAACTCACGGCGAAGTCGGAGTAGAAATTCAAAAATTAAACGAGTGGCGGCACTGGGCGTTGGCCTAGCTGCCGCCATTCGTTTTTCTCGTTCAAGAAAACCAGCCAGTCGGCATTGCGTTTGAGCACGTCGAGAATTTCCGTTTCGTCCAAAATCATGCACGCCGTCGAGAGTGCGTCGGACTCGGCGGCAGAAGTCGTGAGCGCCCACGCGCGATGGCGGCGCGAGCAGGCGAGACCGGTGCGCGGGTCAAAAATATGTTCGCCCTTCACCGCGAGGCCGGAGCCGCTCAACGAAACATTTGCCAACCAGTGACGCCGCGAGGAATTGTTTTCGCCGAGGCCGCAATCCCAACCAACCGTTCCTGCCGGAGCGTCGCCGGTGAGAATGCTGCTACCGCCGGCCACGAGCATGAACGCGGGGCAACTCCATTCGCGCAACACCTCGGCCATGCGGTCGAGCGCAAAACCTTTGCCGATGGCGCCGAGGTCGAACTCCAAGCGTCCGCTGTCGCAGCGAAGCGTGAATTCATTTTCCACCAACGCCCATAACGGTTTTGTCGGTTGATGGCGCAAGGCGGAAGCGGTGACGGAAAACGCACCGCGCGTGGCAAACTCCATGCGTTGCGCGAGTCGCAGACACGCGAAGACCGGTTCGCTCAAACGCAATTTATCGCCGGGCACGAGTTGGGCGATCTGCGAAATCTCGCTGTTTGCGCGGAAACGGCTCAAGCGCGATTCCAATTCGTCCGCGAGCGCAAATGCCGCCTGCGCTGTCTGCGCGGCGTAATTTTTTTCTTCGCCCGCGATGCGCACCTGAAACTGCGTCGCCATCGCGTTGTGATTGAAGACGTGGATGCTTTCACTCATGGCTAGAGTTGGTGTTGGGCGGCGACCACAAGATCAGCAGCACGTTCGGCCGAACACCAAAAAAATCCGGGCGGAAATCTTTCAGCCGCGCCGCCAGTTGATCGGAAACATCCGTCGTGGTGATGAAAAAATCCGCGGCGCCGGTTTCCTGATTCGGCTGCCAAAAACCGACGTTGGAAAATTTCCGCAGATACCACGGCAGCGGCCAAGCGTCTTTGGCGACGACGGCGATGCGCGGGTTGGGGATTTTATTTTGCTGCGCCAATTCTTCCAGTCGGACAGGTAGGCTGAGCAAATCTTCCGTTGTGTGCGCGTAAGCGTAGGGATTTCTTTCATCCGTTGGAAAAATAAAAACGCGCTGCCGCGTGTCGTGCGCGATGAGCAATCCCAGAACGCCGCCACCAATCAAAATGGCGGTGCGCACGGAAAGTTTTCCGCTGGCGAACCAAAGCCGTTCCACAGCGAAACCAATCAGCAATGCGAACGGCAGCCAGAAGTTAAGTGCGAGCCACGGCGTTTTGTAAGGAATGACGCAGTATATCAAGTAAACCAGAAGCGCATAAATCGCCAATGACAGCTTGGCGAACGAGCGGGTGGCAAAAAAGGCTCCGGCCAATGCGAGGCCGAGCAGCAAGCTGCCCGACCAGCCGCCGGAGAGCAGAACGAGGTAATACCAGAATGGTTTTTCGTGGCCTTCGCCGCCGGCGCGCGCGGCGAGATGCGGGACGGCGCGGAACAAATCCGCGAGTGCCGACCAGTTTTGCCCGAACCAAGTGAAGAGTAAAATTCCGGCGACAATAAAGCTGATTGCCACAGTGATGAATATTTTGAGCGGCGGTATTTTTCCGTTTGCGCGCAAGCGCCAGCCGATGGCGGTCGCGAGTCCGACCGCGAAGAAATGGAGCGTGGCGGTTTCTTTGCAGGCAAGCATCAGTTCTGCGCAAAATCCCGCGAGCGCGGCGGCAGCAAGTGAGTTTTTCAGCAACGCGCGCGCGCCGGACAAAATCAAACCGAGCGTGGCGGCGACAAATAAGGTTTCGTGAATGAAATAGCGGTTGTAATAAACGGGCAGGGGAGCGAAGGCGAACAGCAACGCGGCGACGAGGCTGGGAATGAAACCAAAAATCTCTACCGCAGCGGCAAACAGTAAAACGGTGGCACTGCCAATTAGAACGGGAGCGAGACGGAGTTGGCTTTCGGTCAGGTTGGAATATTTTTTTACGCCTTCAATCTTGATGAGCGGCAACGTGAATTCCGCAAGCGCGGGGCCGTGACGGTCAATCGGGTCGTATTGATATTTTTCACCAGCGAGCGACTGGCCGACGATGTAGGCATTGATGGCTTCGTCCGTGTGCATCGGCCGCACGCCAAGTTGCGGCAGCCGGACGGCGAGGGCGAGCAGCGCGATGACGGCGAAAATCGCCCAGCGAATTTTGGATGGCGGCGGCGTGGTCGTAATCTTAATCCTGTTCTTAATCTTAAGCGTCCGCAATGCGGATTAAGATTACGCGACGATCAAGATTAGGAAAAACTTTTACGCAGCGGGTTTGCCGAACAATTCAACCTCGATGTAGTGGTTGAGTTTGTTCGTCGTGTTGCCGTTGCTGTAAAGGCGGACGTAGCGGCCTTTGACACCCTTCGCGTCAATGATCTTGCCGTAAAAACTTTCGAGATAAGGCCGATCTTTGCCGGCGGCGGAATTGTCGTAAATCGTCGTCACGTCTTTGCTGAACGTCGGGTCGTCGGAAATCTGCACCACGACATCGCGATAGACGCGGGACTGGTTGTGGAAATGCCACACGACGAGCGCGTAAATGTTCGCGTCTTTTTCGAGATCGATCTGCACCCATTGTTTGCCGGGCGCGAGCTCGACCCAGGAACCTTCATCGCCTTCCTTATCGCCATCGGTGACGAGATCGAGTGTGCCGACGACGGGTTCGCTGTCGCTGGCAGTGACCTTTTTGCCTTTCGCGAGATTAACCGAGCCGGCGGGCACGGAAAATTCCGGCCACTTGGTCAATTTAGGTTCAAGATTGGGAACGTCGATTTGCACCGGCGTGCCGACGAACAGCGGCTTGGGCAAATCGGTCTTGAGCGGAACCATGTCATCCGCAAAAACAAAATTGGTGGTAAGCAACGTGGTGCTGGCAATGAGCGTGAACAATTTCTTCATAAAATAATTTAAGCTTTGGTTTCTTCGGCGGTGATTTCGATTGTCTTGCGCGCGGCAATCGCCTCGTTGGCTTTGTGAATGACGTATTCACTGCTGAACGCTTCGTCCGCCGGGCAGTTCAATTTTACTTTGGCATCGCGGATGGCGTTGAAAAAATTCTCCAAGTGTGGTTGGTGAATCTTTTTGTTGAACGTCACCGGAATATCGTATTGCAACAGCGGCGCAGTTTCGCGAACGTCCACTTTGTCCGCATCGCTCGGCGGTGCGGCAGTGGCGCTGGCGCGGAGATAATTTTTCGCGACCAAGTCATCCCACGCAGGCGCGCGATCTTCGCGATAAAGTTTCGTGACGTTCGGATTCTCGGACATTTTGATCGTGCCTTCGTCGCCCATGAAGGTTTCGGAATAACCACCGCCCGCGCTGGTCGTGGTCAGCACTTCGTAGAAGGCGCGCGCCATGCCGGTCGGCAAAGGATATTCGTAAACGACCATCGCGTTATCATACCACTCGTGGTTCTTGTAATAATCCACACCGCCGCTGGCCATGACGGAAGTGGGCGTGACGCCAAACCACCAATTGAAAATATCAATCTGATGCGCGCCCAAATCCGAGAGCGGGCCGCCGCCGAGACCTTTGAACCAACGCCAATTCCGGAATTGATGCATGTCCTTGTAGCCATACTGCGCCAGTTTTTCCGGCGAGATGACGAATTTTTTGGGATAACCAAAATCATCCGTGACCGCGCGGTTCCACTGCGCGTTGGCAGCGGTGAGCCGACCGCAAATCTTCGCGTCGCGCACGAGCCGGTTCAGCGCAAACATATAACGCGGATTGCTGCGGCGCTGATGACCGATCTGCAACAGTTTTCCCGTTTCACGCATCGTCTGCACCATGGAGCGCGCACCTTCAATGGTATTGCTCATCATCTTTTCGCAATACACATGCAGCCCCGCCTTGAGACAGGCGTTGGTGATGGGCGCGTGCCAGAAATCTGGTGTCGCCACGATGACCGCCTGCAAATCTTTTTCGTTCGCCAGTAAATCTTCGTAATTTTCGTAGCCCTTCACTTCCACGCCCTGAGCTTTGAGGCGGCGAACACTACTGTCGCGGTTGTAATTCCAGATGTCCACGATGGCCACCAGATGAATGCCTTCAATCACCAACAGCGATTCGAGCAACACCTGACCTTCCGCGCCGCAACCGATGAGCGCGATGTTCAGTTTGCTCAACGCGCCGCCTTTGCTTGCGGAAGTTTTGGCGCCGTTGTCCGGACTGCACGAGGCCAGCAACAGACCCGCGCCAGCCACCGCCGTCGTGCCGATGAAATCGCGGCGCGTGATGGATTCTTTTACCATTTTTTGAGAAGCGCGAGCTTGTTGTATTTTGCCAGCACCAGCGCGAATGCCACCAGCGCGACGTGAATGCCCAACCAGGAAACGCCGTCGTCCTGCTTGATCAAAATCAATCCCACCGTCAGCGCGCAGTAAATCAAACCTTGCACGAACAGCGAAATGCGCGTGCCGAGACCGAGCAACAACATCACGCCGGACAAAATGAACGCCGGCCCCAGCGCATAGTTGAACGCGTTCAACGCGAAATGCGGCAATAATGCTTCATTCGCAAACTTGCTCTGCAACGCGGCGGGAACGCCGTTGTAATTGGCGAAGGCATAAAATTTCACCTTGATGTCCACGACCGTATTCGGATCGGCCTGACCGGTGGTCGGGTCAATCAGCGGTTGCTGGATGGTTTTGTAAGCGCCGAATTTTTCGATGCCGGTGAGAATCGCGCGCACCGCCAGCCACAGGCGCAGCACCAGAAAAGCGAGCGCGTAATCGCAGTGGCCGCAGCATTTTTTTTCACCGGAGCAATTGGGTTTGGTATCAGTCGAGTCGTTCATGAGCGGTCAGTTTTTGAAAATGATTTGGCGGACGTTCGCATTATGGTTATGAAATTTTGGTTCGGCAACAATACTCAAAAAACCTGTGTAGCCAATCACATTTTTGTGCTTGTCCAAATAGGGACGAGACGCGGCGCGGATTGGTTTCAAAAAGTATTGGCTGTGTGCGCTGTGTAATTTCCATGCGAAAACTGATTGCGTCTCAGCGTCCTGAAAAAATAGTTGCAAAAAAACCGCCGGAACAAATTTAATTGTTCCGACGGTTGGTAGGGCGGTGCTGCTGCGCCGCCCAAAATAAAAAGGGCAAAGCCGCAGCTTTGCCCTACCAGTCACACCGCCATCTGCGGCGCGGGATCACTCCAATCACTCGGGCCGGCCGAGCCGACCACATTCGCTTGAATATTATAAACCACCCCCGGCGTGAGTCCGCCAAAAACATTACTGGCCGCCGTCGTTTGCGCCGATTGCACCACCACACTCGGCTGCGCCGCCGTCGTCACGCGCCAATTATAGATGGCCGCACCGGGAACCGGCGTTGCGCTCGCATTCAATTCACCCGAGCGACTGCCGAGCGAAACCGTCAAACCCGCGGGCGCGGGCAAAATGCCAATCGGTTGGCGCTGCGGTTTCTGAATCGGAAAACCGCTGCTCAAAAGAATCGTTAAATCACCTGATTGGGCCCCTCTGAACTAGGCCATTGTGGGTGGGATGGTTTTCGGGTAACGAAAGGAAAACCATCATGAAGAAGACACATCACACGACCGAGCAGATCATCCGCATCCTGCGGGAGGC
>Ga0164296_1000963_pt1 | contig 32286 bp, 24 predicted proteins | sample GEODES057metaG_FD_113533 | JGI IMG/M metagenome (GOLD analysis project Ga0164296, IMG submission 113533) | Dystrophic lake water microbial communities from Trout Bog Lake, Wisconsin, USA - GEODES057 metaG | ecosystem: Environmental > Aquatic > Freshwater > Lake | place: USA: Trout Bog Lake...
CCGTTCGTCGCGCTCGCTCCGTTGGACAAGTCTGCAGCAGTAACCGTGTAGCTCGAGATCGGCGAACCGTTAGTGCTTGGGGGACTCCACACAACGGCAATCTGCCCGTTCCCGATGCGGCCTGCCACGTTGGTTGGCGCATCAGGGGGCCCTCCAGGAATCAACTGAGCCGAAGGAACTGATGTTTGGCTCGTTCCAATCGCGTTCGTTGCTTGGACAGTAAAGAGGTAACTCTCGCCGTTGGTAAGGCCCGTGACGGTACAAGTAGTCGACCCAGTTGTCCGACAAGTCGACTCATTTGTCGAACTTCCTTCATTCGTGAGGTCCTCGGCCGTCACGACGTAGGCGGTAATTGGCGAACCGTTCGCGCTCGCAGCGCTCCATGAGACTTGGACTTCTTGGTTGCCGATACGTCCCGTCACACCGGTGGGTGCTGCGGGTATCCCTCCTGGAGTTACCTGCGACGTTGGCGACGAGGCCGAGCTCGATCCGATCGAGGTCTGCGCAACCACCGTGAAGGTGTAACTGTCACCATTGGTCAACCCGGAGATCGTGCACGAGGTCGTCCCTTGTGTTGCGCAGGTTGCTCCATTGGTAGAACTCAAACTATGAGAGACGTCATGCGCAGTGGCGACGTAGCCGATGATGGCAGCACCGTTTGGACTTGCGGGCGCCCACAGGATTGTTGCTTGGCTGTTCCCGGGCCGGGCTGACGCCGTTCCGGGGGCGTCGGGTGCAGCGACGGGCGTCAGGACGAGTGTGGCGACCGACGAAGGACTCGTTCCTTGGTTGCTCGTCGCGGTCACGGTGAAGGTGTACCCATCGCCATTGGTGAGGCCGACAACGGTGCAGCTTGTCGTTCCCGATGTGGTGCAGGTCAACCCGTTCGTCAAACTCCCCTCATTGGTCACGTCTTGGGCCGTCACGGTGTAGCCACTCACCTGTTCGCCCGCCACGGTAGAAGCGGTCCAACTCAGCGTGACCTGCTGGTTGCCAGCCGATCCCCCAAGATCGAGAGGCGCGGGGATGGATCCAAGTGCAGATCGATTTAAGGGCACCGCATGAAGCGCAAGGCCAGTGTTGATTGTCGTCGAACGCAACGGCGAGCTTGCGTTGCCCGCGCCGTTGGCGTTTTGCGCGATCACGCTGAACGTATAGGCGTCACCAGAATCGAGTGTCGTGAACGTGCAGAGTGTGGCGCCCTGGGTATCGCAGGTGGTTCCGTTCGTGAGACTCCCGGCATTTGAGGTGTCGGTGGCCGTGACGATATAGCCCCTGATTGGCGAACCGTTGTCGCTCGGAGGGCTCCACACGACAATCTCTGACGAGCCCGAGGCGTGAGAAGAAACGTTCGTCGGAGAACCCGGGATACCGCTCGGAACGACATCGGTTGCTTGGGCGGATGGTGAACTCGACCCCACACCATTCTGTGCGACCTCTGTGAAGGTGTACGCGTCGCCGTTGACCAACCCATGAAACGTGCACGTGGCTGACCCTTCGCTGGAGCAGGTTGCTCCGTTTGTGGGACTCGTCGCATTGCTCAGGTCCGTGGCCGTCACAAGGTAACCCGTCAGTGGCGAACCGTTGGCGGAGGGGGCACCCCAACTTGCCGTTGCTCCTTGATCGATCGGTACCACGATGAGTGAGGTCGGCGCATCGGGAACGCTCGCTGGAGTGACGGTCTGCGACGGCACTGAGGGAGTTCCTTGTCCGTAGACGTTCGAACCGGTGACCGTGAAACTGTAGGAGTCACCGTCAGTCAGGCCCGAGATGGTGCAGGAAGTCGTCGACGTCGTGCAACTGAATCCATTCGTTACTGAAGATTGGTCCGAGAGGTCAGTCGCGACGACGGCGTAGACCATAGCGGCTGATCCTGTGCTGGCTGGAGGGCTCCACACGATGCTTGCGTCATGCGATGCAGCAGACGCGGAGACGTTCGTTGGCGCTTGGGGTGGCTGGCCAGGGGTGGCGAGAGAAGAAGCGAGCGACGGGAGGCTCGTCCCGACACTGTTTGTCGCGACGAGTCTGAAGCTATAGGTGTCGCCGTTGGTGAGGCCGTTGAACGTGCATGTCGTGGTTGCCGACGTGCAGGTTTGGCCCTGGGTGGGACTTGCCGCATTGGTCACATCAGTCGCGGTGACTTGGTAGTGAGTGATTGGTGAGCCATTGCTCGACGGCGCCGCCCAGCCCACGATGACGGTTGCATCTCCAGCAGTGACGGAGGAGATAGTGGGTGTCATGGGCACGTCGGCAGGTGTGACCGGATTCGAGTCGGTGTTCGCGCCCAGGCCAAAGCCATTGCTGGCCACCACTGAGAACGAGTACGTATCGCCGTTGGTGAGCCCAGAGATCGTGCAGGTGGTCGTGGTGGTCGTCAAGCACATGAGGCCAGTCGTGCTCTCTGCAGGGTTTGAAAGATCGGAGGCAGTGACGAGGTAACTCGCAATCGGCGAGCCGTTGGCAGAAGGTGGTGACCACACCACGTTGGCCGCCCCCGCTCCTCCTGTGGCAACGACGTTGCGCGGAGCTCCTGGGACGGCCCCCGGTGTGACGGGAGTCGATGCAGCCGAGGTGGGCCCAGTCCCGATTCCGTTGGTCGCAGCAACAACGAAGCGATAGGCGTCTCCGTTGACGAGGCCCAGTATCGAGCACGTCGTCAGAGTGGTTGAACTGCACGACGTCCCCGTCGATGGGCTCGCCGCATTGGTCACGTCGGTCGCAGTGACGTTGTAGCCGGTAATCGGTGAGCCGTTGCTCGCTGGCGCGAACCACGAAACGACTGCAGATTGATTCTGCGCAGTCGCAGTAACTTGGGAAGGAGATCCTGGGAGTCCGGCCACGGTCACGGAGTTTGATGTCCCTGAACTCCCTGAACCAAAGCCGTTCGTGGCAGAGACCGTGAAGGTGTAGGTAGCGCCCGCGCTGAGATTCGAGAACGAGCACGAGGTCGTCGACTTCGTCGTGCACGTCATCCCGTTCGTCGGGCTCGAGGGCGACGTGGCGTCGAGTGCGGTCACTTGGTAGCTCGTGATCGCCGACCCATTCGTTACAGGTGGCGACCAGAGGACGTTCACGACCAATCCCGAGATCGATGCTTGGATATTTGATGGCGCATCAGGCACTGAGCCTGGAACGACTGGGGACGAACTCGCCGATGAGGGGCCTGACGCAACGGCATTGTGTGCCTGCACGGTGAAGGTATAGCTATCGCCATCGGTGAGGTTCCCTACGGTGCACGTCGTGCTGCCCTGCGTCGAGCACGTCGTGCCATTGCTCGGACTCGCCGCATTGGTCACGTCGGTCGCAGTGACGACATACCCGGTAATCGGCGAGCCATTGGTGGCAGGAGCGTTCCACGACACTGCCGCTGCCGCTGCCTCTGGGAGTGTCGTGACGCCAGTGGGCGCGGAGGGAACGGTGATGGGTGTGGCCACCAAAGCCGAGGATGGGGACGATGTCCCAATTGCGCTCGTGGCCGTCACCGTAAACGAGTAGTTCGTGCCAGTCGTCAAGCCGGTGAAGGTGCAGGTCAAAATCACCGTCGTGGTGCATGGAACAGGGAGCGCAACGTCCGTTTGCTCGTTGACGGCGCTCAGCGTGTACTCGGTCACCGGCCAGCCGTGTCCATCTGAAGGACTCCACGAGACCGTCACCGAGTTTGCTCCTGAGACAGCAGCGAGTTGAGAAGGGGGATCTGGGACGACTCGTGGCGCCACGTTGTCTCCCGACGTGTTGCTCAACGCGGCCGGCCAGGGGTCCCAGCCCGAATTCAGACCGTTGTAGTCGACGGTGATATTCGAATCGCCGCTGAACAGCGGGGCTTGCAGGTCTGGCGCGTTTCCGTCAAACGTGAGTGTTGTGAACGCCGGATCATCAGCGAACGCGTCAGGCGCAACTGTGGTGATCGAGGCCGGAAGTCCCACGGAAGCGAGATCTTCGAGGCCCTGAAACGCCCCCGGTCCAACGGCAGTAACTGGGACCTGGCCTATCTGTGCGGGTATATCCAGACTCACCGCCGTGGGATTCATCAAGCCGTTGATGGTGATGTCGTTCCCACTCGACGACCACATCAAGCCAGCGGGGATCCCACGCGCAGGCGTGACGCTCGTCTGTGACGAAGGGTTACTGGCGCCGGATCCAAGCACCGACGTCACACTCACGCTATAGGTATCGCCATTGACGAGGCCGGTCAGTGCACACTCGTTGTTGCTGTTCTGAGCAACGACGTCGGTGCACGACGCGGTTGGATTCGACGGATTCGTGGTATCGGCCGCAGTCGCGATGTAGGAAGTTGGCAACGAGGCGTTCGGGTTGGCCTGCCACTGGACCAATGCACCACCATCTTCGGCAGTCGCCGTGACCGACGTTGGTGGCTGCGGGAGAGCGTCCTGGTAGAGCGCAGCGACCTGCTGAGTACTCAGCGCTCCGTCATAGATAGCAACATCCGAAAGGCTCCCTTGGAATTCTTCTCCGAATGCGACGTCCGTCGCCCCGATGGTGAAGTCCTGGTTTGACGATGCAGGGGTACCCGGTTCGTCGCTTCCTATCTCATGGCCGTCGATGTACAAGGTCCGAACGGTCCCATCGAAGGTCACTGTGGCGAGATGCCAGTTGCCGTCGCAGAAGTTGACGCCGCTCGAGAGGACAAGGTCGTTGCCCCACCAGTAGTTGTCGAGATCCACACAGCCGTTCGTGCGCAGTGCGTTGACTTGGTCCGAGTTGCCGTAATTGCCCCAGCCGATCATGCCAAGGTTCCCGGATGTCGTCGTCTTGAACCAACTGCTCAAGGTGTAAGGGAGGCCTCCAGTTGGGAGGGTCGAGTTGGGCACTGCAGCACCATTGTCATAGAGCAGGTAGCTGCCGTTGGTCAAGGTAACTTCCCCAGTGTCATCGACTCCGTCGGGGGACCAGGCTGGCGAACTCTGCATTGCTTGCATGTCAAGGCCAGTGACGGTATCGGTCAAATAGTTCGAACCAGAGTCGAACGGCCAGTAGGCAGCAAGCTGCGGGTACCCCAAGGCGCTCACCTGCACGGGCGTGGAGGGCGCACTCGTCCCACCGGCGTTCTCGGCGATCACGGTGATCGAGTAGATGTCGATCGTATTGAGTCCCGTGATGGTGCAGGTCGCATCCGCTCCGACCTGGCTTGGGTCGGAACCTTGGCACGTGGCGGGTGCCGTGGGAGAGAGAGGGTCGGTGAGATCTGTCGCCGTCGCGGTGTAGGTCGCTGGGCTGGTCTCCGTCGTCCCGGCCAAACCCGGCGTTGGCGCGGGAACCCACGTGACGAGGACTCCGTTAGTGGTCCAGGACGCGTTGACGTCAACGGGAGGATTCGGCGCCGTCGTTGCGACCGGGGAACTCGCTGGCAGAGACGACGCGGAACTCGGAAGTGCAACGGCAAGCACGGAAATCAACACCATGGCCGCAGCGCCTACCAGGGAACTCAACTTTTTGATGGCGATGAATCGATGCATCTGCGTCACCGTGGCGCTCTGGCTGAAACGAAGACCCACCATTGGCGTGCCGAGGTGCGCGGTCGCAAGAGCCAGCGAGCCATCCCCGGATACTAATTGGCCTTCATCCCTTTTTCTATTGCGGAGTCATGGGTTTGGGCCAGACACGTGCCGCGTCTGGGCCACATGCTCTGACACGCACGCCGTTCAGAGCGCGTCCGGCGGCTCTCGGTCTTCAGGTCGGAGCCGCACTACCGAAAAGATGGTGCGTGATCACTGATGATCCAGTACTCGGGAAGCAGTGGCAATGGGTCCTCGCCTAGGAGTGCTCGAGCTTGGTCTCATCTTGGTGATGCCTTGTGCGGTTCTCAAGGTGTGAGCGGCGTTCCTGTAGTGCCACGAGGGCGACAATGACGAGCACTGTCACACCAATAATCAAACTTGGTGGGTACCCTCTTCCGCCATCGGCAACGGGCTTTCCAAGAAAGTCAGCGAACGAGGCTCCGATGGGCCGCGTGAAAATGTAGGCGCACCAAAAGGAGAAGACGGCATTCCAGTGCAGGAAGCGATAGCCCAGTGCGGGGATGAGAAAGATCGCAAAGAAAACAAGGCCCGAAGTGAAATAGCCCAATCCGAAAGTCGTGGCGCTGAGATCACCGAGAGCGGTTCCCAGAGCGAAGGTCGTGATGACGGTCGCCCAATAGAACAGCTCACGCGCAGGCGTCGTGATGGAGTGGATCGAGAGCGTTCCTTGGCTTCGATGCCACAGGACGAAGACAACAACCAGGCAGACTGCGAAGAATGAGGATGAGGCCACGTAGGCAACGTGAAAACCCACATGCAGTACGTCCGCAGCCATCGTTCCGAAGATGGCAACAGCAGTGACGGCAAGCCAGTAAATCCAAGGAACGTAACGTCGAACCGCGAACTGCAACGCGAAGCAGGCCGCGAAAAGGAAAAAGCCAAAGAGAACTGCTGGGACGGAGGAGAATCTGTGTACCAGCGCGTCCGAAACCGCTTCGCCGAAGAATGTGGTCGCGAGTTTCGTCACCCAAAAAATGCCGGTAATTCGAAGGGGCACCTTGCTCCCCTCCATACGTTGTGAGCTCAAAATGTCTCGAACAGGCATTTCCTTATTGTGGTCGTTGATTGCAGTTGGGAGGTGACGCCGCTGTCAAAGCGGCAGAACAGGAGGCGACGAAGCCTCTGCGGTACCCTGAGAAGGGCATCGTGTCCGAGAGTGCTCCCCCTTTTTCTCGCCGAGGGAGCACAAGCAACGAAGGAGCTGCGCGCGCAATGAGTACTGGTCGTTATTGGCTCGAGACCTTGGGCTGTCCTAAGAATGAGGTCGATTCAGCCAAACTTGCCGGTCAACTTGCTGCAGAAGGCTATGTCGAAGCTGACACTCCGGATGAGGCAACCTTGCTCATCGTCAACACTTGTGCCTTCATCGAAGCCGCACGGGAAGAATCGATTGATGCCGTTCTCACGTTGGCTGATTCGAAAACTGAGGGCACGCGGCTTGTCGTGACAGGCTGCATGGCCGAACGCTATGGCACGGAACTTGCTGATGCGCTTCCCGAAGTAGATCTCATTGCCGGTTTTGGAGCATCGCTCACGACGCCAAGTGCGACTCGTGTTGCAGTAGGCAAGAAACCTGACACGAGAGCAGAACCGACGCTGCTTGAACTCCCTCGCACTGAAGCTGCTGGTCCCTGGGCGTACGTCAAAGTGGCGGAAGGCTGCGACCGGCGCTGCGGTTTTTGTGCGATTCCAAGTTTTCGAGGAGATCAGCGGAGTCGAAGTGGCCCGTCGGTCCTTCGTGAAATTGAACAGTTGGTCGAAACAGGAACAAAGGAAATTGTTTTGATCGCCCAAGATCTTGCAAGTTGGGGTCTCGATCGCCGGGCGGGTGGTGACGGTGAAGCGCTTGAGGTGCTCGATCTCGGAGCCGAAGCTCCCATGCAGCCTTTGGTCGAATTAGTGGAACACGCCGCTGCTCTCGCAGAGCGCGTGCGACTTTTGTATCTCTATCCATCCGGTTTGACGCCGCGACTCATCGAGGCAATCGTGGCAACCGGAGTGCCTTATTTCGATCTTTCGCTTCAGCATGCGTCAGCGCCACATCTTCGAAGGATGAAGCGATGGGGATCGGCCGAGAGATTTTTGGATCGCATCGCTGCAATACGTGAACTCGCTCCAGACGCAACCTTCCGTTCTTCTTTCATCGTGGGTTACCCCGGGGAGACCGAGGCCGATCACGACGCGTTGCTCGAATTCCTTGACGCAGCGCAACTCGATTGGGCTGGTTTCTTTCCATTTTCGGCCGAGGAGGGAACCTACGCAGGTGGTCTCGAAGAACAAATTCCGGCATCGCTCGCTCTCGAGCGACTCCGCGAAGCATCGGAGCGTCAAGATGACATCACCTTCGCGCGTCGCGAGGCACTTCTCGGGCAAACTCGTGAGGTGCTTATTGATGCCCCAGGAATAGCTCGGTCGGTTGGTGAGGCGCCAGAAATTGACGGCATCATTGAAGTCCCCGACCATCTCAACGTGGGTTCGTTCTACAACGTCACGATGACCGAGGCCCTTGGCCACGACCTTGTTGGAGAAGTGGCATTGTGACCATGGAAATGAATAACAAGACCTTCGGTGAAACCGCCATTATGACGCCAGCCAACGCCATCACCGTTGGCCGCTTGGTGCTGACGCCTGTGTTCTTGTGGATGATTGTGCACTGGGGGGCAACATGGGCCACAGCGGGTGTTGGCGCTGTGGTTGCGTTCTCAGATGGCATTGATGGCATTGTCGCTCGCCGCATGGGCTCGACTCGCTCGGGAGCTTTCCTTGACCCACTGATCGACAAAATCGTGGTGCTGGCCTGCATGGTCACCTTGGCCGCCGAGCACAAGATGCAGTGGATCCCCATCGTGCTGATTGCTGCTCGCGAAATCTGGATGAGCTGGTATCGAACCGCTGGGGCGAAGAAGGGCATCTCAATTCCCGCGCGGAAATCTGCGAAATGGAAAACCTTCATCCAAGATTGGGCAATTGCAGTGGTGGTGCTCCCCCCGACCAAGAACCTTGGATGGCTGCACGTCTTCATGATTTGGTTCGCCGCCGCGGCAACGCTGTATACGGGGTTTGAGTACTACCGAGATGGCCGCCGGCTCGAGAACGAACACGCACATGCGAGTTGAAATTGTTGCAGTAGGGACGGAACTCCTTCTGGGCCAAATTGCCGATACCAATTCAGCCTGGCTTGGCGAAGCTTTGGCTGCCAATGGAATTGACAGCCATTTCCATCAAGCCGTCGGGGATAACCATGAACGAATTGTGCTGGCATTTCGAACCGCCCTCGCTCGATCAGATGCGGTGATTGTCTGCGGTGGACTTGGTCCGACGCAAGATGACATCACCCGAGCGGCCATCGCAGAAGTCATGAATGTCTCGCTCCGGCGAGACGAGGCGGTTGTAGAGACAATCCGAGCCATGTTTCACTCGCGCGGTCGAGAAATGAGCGAGAACAACTTGCTCCAAGCCGATGTACCTGAGGGAGCGAGCATCATTCCTCAAACTCGCGGCACGGCTCCTGGCCTGATCTGCCCCCTTGGCAAGAAAGTGCTCTACGCCGTGCCCGGCGTGCCCTACGAAATGATGGACATGTTCGAGCGGGGCATCTTGCCCGACCTTCGGGAACGAATGGGCGATGAAGGCAGTGCAGTGATTCGCTCGAGAGTTCTTCGTACATGGGGAGCGGCCGAATCGGCGCTGGCAGAAGCGGTGGCGCCTCGATTCGAACACCACAACACGTCGAATTCCGGACTCACGGTTGCGTTTTTGGCTTCAGGCATTGAGGGCATCAAGGTTCGCTTGACGGCGAAAGCGCCAACGGAATCCGACGCACACGCCTTGCTCGCTCTTGAAGAAAATCAGGTCAGACAACTCATCGAGGAGCGTTTTGGCAACATCATCTTTGGGGTCGATGAAGAATCCATGGAGCACGCAGTGGCATCGCTCCTCCTGGACCGGGGACGTACCCTCAGTGTCGCCGAATCGGTCACTGGTGGATTAATCGCAAGTCGACTCGTCGGTGTCGAAGGTGCGTCACGCTGGTTTCGAGGTGGCATCGTCTCCTATGCCTCGGACGTGAAATTCTCTCTCCTCGGCGTCCCGGAAGGCCCAGTCGTTTCCGCAGCGGCCGCAGCCGCAATGGCCGAAGGCGTTCGTCGGAGTCTCGGTAGTGATGTCGGCCTTTCCGTCACTGGCGTGGCCGGTCCCGAAGAACAAGATGGACAAGCAGTGGGCACGGTATTTGTGGGAATTGCGGGACCAGAGGGTCAGGCGTCCACACACGAGTTGACACTCCCTGGCGATAGGCCACGTATTCGGCAGTATGCAACCATCTCAGCGCTCGATGCGCTTCGTAAGGATCTTCTTCAGGCGTCGTGAGTTTTGTCTCCGGCGCGTTCGACACCGCCCTCGTCCTTGACTGGTCTGCAAAGGCATCGCCTGCGCTCGGGCCAGACAGTTGCTGGCTCGCTGAAGGTTCCCTAGCGACGACGGGTGCCATTCGAACGAAGAACGTGTCGACCCGCCAAGAACTCATGCGTGACGTCGAGCTGCGGCTGACTCGTGCGCTCGATGAAGGGCGACGAACCCTTGTCGCTGTCGACGTCTCATTCAGCCTCCCCGCGGGCGCTGCCAAAGTGTTGGGGCTGAAGGGAAAGCCTCCATGGCAAGCGCTGTGGCGGGCAATCACACAGGCTTCCTCTGATGATGAGCACAACCACAACAATCGTTTTGAAGTAGCCGACCACCTCAACAGATCTGCCGGCGTCCGGTGCTTTTGGGGTCGTCCCATCGCTTCGAACTACGACACATTTACGAGTTTGCCGATTCGCGACATTGACATACCTGGATTGGCACCCAACCCGCTGCCACGGCTCCGTCGCTGCGAACTCATGGCTGGGGCAGGTGTCCTCTCGAACTGGATGCTCGTTGGGAAAGGCGCAGTGGGCGGACAAGTGCTCACGTGCCTCCCGTATTTACAAAGACTGCGAGAACGCTTTGAGGGTCGCCTGAGTGTCTGGCCCTTTTCGGGCTTTGGCGATGATGGTGCGGACATTGTCATTGCCGAAACGTGGCATGGCCTCTTTGAGTGGCGCAGCGAGAAAGCGACGTGTCGAGATCAGGCACAAGTAAAAGGGACGCTTCGAGCATTGCGTCAGCTTGGCGAGGACGGGCGGGCCGAACTCTTTGCTCCGCCGTCAGTGCTCGCATTGACGGCACGAGAGCGCAAAATTCTCGAAGAAGAAGAAGGCTGGACCCTCGGCGTCCGCTGAAAGACGTTGAGTCGCGCCCGGTAGGGTTCTCAAGCACGAAGACAACATCAGGAGCACCTCATGCCCGGACTCTCAGCAACTGCCGAGCCATCTGAACTCGGACTCGATCCTGTCCGACTTGATCGCATTGCAACACACTTTGACCGCTATGTGGCAGAGGGGAAACTCTCTGGTTTCGTGGCAGCAGTGGCGAGAAACGGTGAGACCGCCTGGGTGGGTTGCGGTGGTCAACGCGCTTCGGATCCTGCAGCTCAAATGACAGCGGACACCGTGTTTCGGATTTATTCGATGACCAAGCCCATCACGACTGTTGCCGCTATGCGCCTCTTCGAAGAAGGACATTTCAAACTCACCGACGAAGTCGCCCCCATCATCGGCGCCTTTGCCAATCCACGCGTCTATGTCTCAGGTCCGCCCGCGGCGCCCAAAACGGCGCCGTCTAGGGAACCGCTTCGCATCTGGCACCTCATGACGCACACTGCGGGATTGACCTATGGCTTTCAGTACAACCACAACGTCGATGCCATCTACAGAAATGCTGGTTATGAATGGTTGTGGCCCGCGGGCACCACCTTGGAGCAGGCATGCGATCAGCTCTCAGAGATGCCGTTGCTCTTCGAACCGGGCACGGCGTGGAATTACTCAATGGCCACTGACGTGCTTGGTCGAGTGATTGAATGCATTACAAACGAGCCGCTCGACCGTGCGTTGCAACACTTGGTACTCGAGCCACTCGGAATGAATGAGACGGCCTTCTGGGCGAGTGGCGGCTTGGAAGATCGGCTCGGTGATCTCTATGTTCCAAATCCCGCAGATGGGGGTCGAGCCATCTCCATCCCAGAGACGGGTGCGCTTGCTCGAGTGAAACCATCGCTTCTCAGTGGCGGCGGCGGTTTAGTTGCAACGCCAGCGGACTACAAGCGCTTCACTGGGATGCTTCTTGGAGGCGGCGCCTTAGATGGTGTGCGTCTTCTGAGCCCTCGAACGCTGTCGTACATGACGAGAAATCATCTTCCCGATAATGCTGATCTCGAACAGATTTCACGAGGTTTGTTTTCAGAAACCCAGAATGCTGGCGTTGGCTTCGGACTTGGCTTTTCTGTGGTCCTCGATCCGCGGAAATCTAAGATTCCAACGACTGAGGACTCCTTCGGCTGGGGAGGCGCGGCGTCGACAGCATTTTGGGTCGATCCACGCGAAGGTCTTGAAGTTTCGTTCTTTACCCAGTTACTGCCTTCCTCCACCTATCCTCTCCGACAAGAGCTCAGCCAACTCGTCTACGCAGCACTCGTGGACTGAGGGGAAAAGTGTCGGTCTTTCTTGGCCTCCTGCCACAAGGCGATGCACTAGAAGCCTTGCGCGCCCATGAGCGCCCGGCCACGAGCGGCATCCGTTGGGAGCCCGAGCGACGTTGGCACATCACGCTTCGCTATTTCGCACATGACGACGAGGCGACCGTCGATGTTTTGCGAGAAACTGCAGACGAACTAGGTCAGCATTTCTCGACCTGTCGCCTCTCACTTGGCCCACGCACACAACGGCTCGGGCGCGACGGAACGCTTGTGGTGCCTGTGCGCGGTGCGGAAACGTTGGCAGCAGCGGTTGACGAGAGCCTTGGTGGGATGCTGGGTGAGAGAGAAGAGGACTTTTTTGGCCATCTCACGCTCGCTCGGCTTCGACGACCTCACGCTCTTGCAGCGGACCTGATTGGCGTTGCCCTCGAAGCTCATTTCGAGGTCAACAGCCTGGTCCTCATTCGCTCGACACCGGGGCCCGAGGGGTCGGAGTATGAAGTGCTCCACACCGCTGCTCTCGCCAGAGCCCTGTAAACCATTGAAAAAATAGGATTTCTGAGAATTTCCACCAGAAATCCTCGACCCGAACACTTGTTCGCTCTAGAGTGATCAGCACGGCGGAGGAACCTTGGTCGGGGAAGTTGACACAACGCCTCTCTAGGGTGCCGGAACCAACAGATCAGAAAGTCACGAAGGAGCAAAGAGATGGCGCAGCAGGACGACAAGGGCAAAGCTCTCGACATGGCCCTTGGCCAAATCGAGAAGCAATTCGGTAAGGGCTCGATCATGCGAATGGGCCAGAACCCCAACATGGAGATTGAATCCATTCCGACCGGTGCACTCGCCCTTGACATGGCACTCGGCATTGGAGGCCTTCCTCGGGGACGCATTGTCGAGATCTATGGACCTGAATCTTCAGGTAAGACGACCCTTGCTACTCACGTTGTCGCCGAAGCTCAGCGCAACGGTGGTCAGTGTGCCTATATCGACGCCGAACACGCTATGGATCCGGTCTACGCCAAGGCGATTGGTGTGAACGTCGATGACCTTTTGATCTCGCAACCCGACACCGGTGAACAGGCACTCGAAATCACCGACATGTTGATTCGCTCAGGAGCCCTGGACGTCATCGTGATTGACTCCGTCGCCGCACTGACACCACGTGCGGAAATCGAGGGTGAGATGGGCGACTCGCACGTTGGTCTCCAGGCTCGATTGATGAGCCAAGCACTGCGCAAGATCACGGGAAACTTGAGCAAGTCGAACACCATTTGTATCTTCATTAACCAATTGCGCGAGAAGATCGGCGTGATCTACGGAAGTCCTGAAGTCACACCTGGTGGCCGTGCACTGAAGTTCTACTCTTCGGTGCGCATTGACATCCGTCGTATTGAGCAGATCAAAGACGGTACGGAAATCGTTGGAAACCGTACGCGAGCCAAGGTCGTCAAGAACAAGGTTGGTTCGCCGTTTAAGCAGGCGGAATTCGACATTATGTACGGCAAGGGCATCAGCCGAGAAGGCTCATTGCTTGATGTGGCAGTGGAACTTGGATTCGTCAAGAAGGCGGGCGCATGGTTCACCTATGAAGGCGAACAACTTGGCCAGGGCCGCGAAAATGTGAAGAACTTCCTTCGCGAGAACCCTCAACTCATGGCCGAAGTGGATGAGCGAGTACGCGCACACCTGACGGCACCCGCTGAAGTTCCAGCAGATGAATCGGCGGTAGTCGACGCTGACGACCTGCCGATTTCTCTGGACTAAGTCTGTCTTAGGGTGCGTGGTCACCCTTTGGAGCGCTAAATCGTGGCGATTTTCCAGAGGGTGGCCATTGCAAGCGACACTGATCCGGCAAGCGCAGTCGCGCTCAGCAAGGTACTTCGACGTGAACCGATGAGAATGCCCGTTCCATAGATCCATGCATCGTTAAAAGTGCGGAATTGGAAGGGATCGCCGATCCAAATATTTGCCGACAAACTCACGACGAGAATGATGGCAAGAACGAAGGCAAGCCGCTCGGCTGGCGTTGCCGTGCTTTGTCGGATGACAAGAAAGGCACTCACCGACATGATGGCGAGTGTGACGCCAGAGATCAGCATCAATGCGAATACGGTGCTGGAGGCATGACGCATTGTCGGGATCATTTTGATGATTGCCCGAAATGGAATGTCGAAGTTCGATGACTTATCTGAGGTCAAGGGCCAGACTCCTGCACTCACGCGCACCGTGAGTTGCCAGAGTGCAAAAACGAGGAGCGGCAATGTCCACGTCAGATCTTCGTGGCCAATTTTGACGTTGCGACGAGCAATTTCAATCAGGCGGAGCACGCCGTAGGAAAAGACGAAGAGAAGCGCGGTTTCGCGAGTGAGCACAGCTCCAGCGAGAGCGAGACCTGCAATGACAGGTCGTCTCGTTCGAACTGCAACGAGGCCGCCGACCAACAGGGCTGCAGCAAGGATCTCAGTGAGATCTCGACTGAGGGAGTAGATGAAGCCGAAATACGACGCAGGGAGGAGTCCCCAGAGCGCATGGCGACCAAGTAATTGCGCCCATCGCCCGCACGCAAGACCGAGAGCTCCAAGGGCAACAATGTTGACGACGACAAGCGCCAAGGGGGTCAGACTGTGTCGGCCGAAAGACACCACCCACGCTACTGCGGGATAGCCGATTCTCTGAAACCGGATAGGCGTGTCGATAGTGATGCCGTAGAGATGAGTTGAAAAGTTCCACGGCGCAAGAGCGAGCCGATAATAGAACTGACCGTCGTAGCCACCGTTCGCAAAGACGACAACGCCAGATGGAACCTGAGCGGCATTCGCACTTCCTTGTCCGGCAACGATGAACGCGCCAAGGTGTCGATGGGCACTATCGAACCATCGGGCCAGAACAAACACAATCCCGCCGAGGAAGGTGAGGAGACCTGGAACGAGTGGCCTGTCCCATTGGGCGAGGCGTCGTCGCCACGTCGTTGCACGTTGGTCTTTCATAGGTTCCCCATTCGGAGTAACAACCTAGAACGTTAACCAGAGTGGACCTTCTTCGCCTTCTTTGGCGAATTCGTCCCTATTTTTTCTTCGTCGTGGTTGTCGTTGATGGGACAGGTGCTACGACCACAGACGAGCTCGAGGTCGTCGGCAACAGTTCAACCCAGGTGCGCCCAGGGGCCATTGGGATCACGTTGCCTTTGGCATCTTTAAACACAGTGGGTTGCGAAGCCGCCCCACGTGACCATGTCCCGGTGATCTGGACGCCATTTCGGAAGATTTGAGCAGGCCCGGACGCATTGATCAGCTGTGACTGCACTTCGAGGCCACCCTCAGAGTTTTCCGTCCACGGTCCGTAGGTCACTTGCACTGTTTGGATGATCACGTTTTGTGCCTGATTCTGCGTGCCATCGGTGAGCATGTCGGCTTGCGTTCCGTTGTAGTACCGAAGCCAAACTCCAGAAGCAGCGTTCCATACCCACGTGACGTTTGACTGGCCGGAGAAGTCGACGTTCACGCTGGTCACTGCGGTGCCAGACGGGACCTTGGTCGAGTAGGTGTACACGGGGCTTGGCGGCGTAGTTTTCCCCGGGAGCAACGCGTAGAGCTGGTTCGTCGAGGTGTAGGCGTTGTATGGCGCGTAGCGCGAGTTGTCTCTCACGAAGGAGTTGGCATTCATGCCTAAGTCCAGGTTGGGGATACCGGCAGCAACAATGTTGTTGAGTACTGGGGTGATGCCACCAATGTGGGCGAGACCAGCATTGTTAAACATGGATTCGATACCAATGTCGACTTGGCGAGCCGATCGAACCGGCCCAATTTTTGTGGAGTTCTGGCATTGGAAGAGTGCGTTGTAGCGAGTGATCCCGCCCTCAACCATTTCTTCGAAAACAATGTCGGCAGCGTCGAGACCACTTTGGGGTCGAGCGGAAAGGTAATTGTCGATTTTGACGCCCACTGCCGGACGCTGCGGGACGGCGCCTCCTGGTGCGGGTGTATCGGTAAGGGGGCACAGGGCCACTGCTGCGGTCGTTGTTGTGGTTGGCTTGACAACCTTTTTGGAACTAGAAGAACACGCACCGAGCAACAGGGCTCCAGTAGCGATCACTGAGGTGGCAGCGAGTAGGTGGCGGCTGGACATGTTGACAGAAATCTCCTTGGTTCCAGTCCTGTGTGCATGCGATGACTGAGATAGGTGCCGGCGGCTCGACAGCGTCTTCTCTGCAACAGAACCTGAGGTGTGCTTTCCCTAGACCGTAGAGGGTGGAGCCCAAGAGGTGGAGGATCAACGAAGAAAATTTCGAGCACCGGAAAAACTCGGTAGCGTCTTTGTCCATGAGCCCACTTCGGCCAATGCCGCCTTTGGTCCGGCGAAGCTTGGCACGGCTACTTCGTTGGTCGCATGCACTGGCTGCTGAAGTAGGGATGATTGGTTCGGGAGACCCAGAAGCGAAAAAATTTGGTTCCTTTGGCGCAGGTTCTGCCCTGTTGTGGCCACAAGGCGTGGTCTACAACGAGCGCTACATGCGTCTTGGCGCAGGCACCATGGTTGGGCCGAATACCACAATGAGTGTTGGAATTTCCCCCGATCAGGTCATGGTGAGTGATCCGGTGATTTCAATTGGGGACCGGACCATCATTGGGCGAGGGAGCCACATCGTCGGTCATTGGTCGATTGAGATTGGAGATGATATTCAGACGGGCCCGTACGTTTACATCACCGACCAAAACCACGTGTATCTCGATATCGACCTTCCCATTGGGATCCAAACGCCGACGGAAGCTGCAGTATCGATTGGCTCAGGAAGTTGGCTTGGCGCCAACGTGATTATTCTCCCTGGGACAACATTGGGGGAACACACGACGGTGGCAGCGGGAGCGGTGGTGTCAGGAGAGTTCCCGCCTCGAGTTGTGTTGGCTGGAGTTCCAGCTCGTATCGTCAAACGCTACGTCGATGGCCAGGGTTGGGTCTCTGTGTCGCACGAGTCTGACTGAGAAGTCGCGTAGATTCAATCTGTGGCACCAGCCCGATATCTCCTCACCGTTTCTGGACGCGATAGGCCCGGCTTGGCTGGTGACTTTTTCGAGTCACTTGTCGACGTCTCTCGTGAAATTACTGACGTCGGCCAGATCACCATTCGAGGCCACCTTGTTCTCTGTGTAGAAGTTGAGCCCGCCGACGGTATTGATTTCGCCTCGCTAGCAGCGGCAGCGGCAGATTTCGAGGTTGCGAGAGACAGTTCAATTTCCATCGAAGTTGCGCCCACCACAGAGCGACAAAATCCACAGGGCCGGCGCCTCACGGTTACCTTGGTGGCCCAGAGCATCGATGCGTCACAACTCGCGGGTGTCTTTACAGTCATCGCTCGTTGTGGTGGGGATTGTGAACGCATCGTGCGTCTCGCTGATTATCCGGTCCAAAGTTACGAGTTGCTGGTTCGCGGTACGGACCATGAGCAGCTGAGGACCGCACTCGGCCAAGTGGCAGTGGAACTTGAACTTGATATTGCAGTCCAGCGACCAGGTCTGCACCGGCGCGCCAAGCGTCTGATCGTGATGGATGCAGATTCCACACTTTTGCAAGGCGAAGTGATTGATCGTCTTGCTGCCCGGCTGGGACTCGAAGACAAAGTGGCTGCAATCACTGAAGCGGCGATGGCCGGAGAGCTTGATTTCGCTCAGGCCTTGGCTGAGCGAGTGGCGTTGTTGGAAGGACTTGCTCTCGCCGAAGTTCAGCATGTTGCCGATGAGTTGCAATTAATGCCCGGTGCGCGCACGCTTCTGCGAACCTTGCATCGATTGGGCTATCAAACTGCGGTCGTCTCGGGCGGCTTTTCGTTGGTGCTTGATCCCCTTCTTGTAGAACTTGGCATCACGATGTCCGCGGCGAACGGGCTTGAGGTTGTCGATGGCGTCTTGACCGGAAAGCTCGAAGGCCCCGTGGTGGACCGAGCCGGCAAAGCTGAGGCACTCCGGGCATTCGCAGCAGAAGTTGGCGTCCCGCTTGCGCAAACTGTTGCAGTTGGGGATGGTGCAAACGATATCGACATGCTTTCGGCGGCTGGCCTCGGTATTGCGTTCAACGCGCGTCCCGTCGTGCGCGAAGCCGCCGACACTGCATTGTCGGTGCCGTATCTCGATGCAGTCTTGTTCTTGCTTGGTATCTCACGAGAAGAAATCGAAGATGCTGATGCAGAAGGCCTCGATCAGGCCAAGGGGTGAGTTCACTTCGGGTACCGGTGGCCACACGTGCCGCACGGTTGCTGAAACGTCATGTCTTTCGTGCAGATCTTGCGTTTTCGACTCAGCGGACTCGATTGGCGGCTGCAGTACTCGCAACAAAGACGCCAGCTTCTGTCCTCGTCACCGAAGACGACATCGAAGGTGTCTCGTGCGAGGTCCTCACTCCTTCTCACTCAGCCGTGCGAGGGACCTTGGTGGTAGTTCATGGTGGTGGCTTCTGCGTGGGGAGTCCCGCACTCTCTCGAACATGGGCAGCAGCCCTGTGTGAACGACTTTCGCTCAAGGTGTTTTCAGTGGACTATCGCCTCGCACCGGAGCACCCCTTTCCGGCGGCATTCGATGATGTGGCCGCCGTGCTTGAGTGGGTGATGCGCACGTCGGGAGTACCCGTTGCGCTCAGTGGCGATTCTGCTGGTGCAAATCTTGCATTGAGTGTTCTCCAGGCACGGCTCGAACAAGGGGAAGCACTGCCCCGAGCGGTCGTACTGCTGTCGCCATGGTTGGATCTTGGAGTGGATCGACAAGCCAATGAAGAACTTGCCAGAAGAGACCCCCTTCTCAGCCCTGCTTGGCTCGCAACGTGTGCCGATGCCTATGCCGCTGGATCCTTTGATAATCCCCGGGTATCACCCCTGTTGGGGCAGATGAACGGACTCCCACCACTGCTGGTCCAAGGTGGCGCAGATGATGTTCTCGTCCCTGATCAAGAGCGCTTGTGTGAGATTGTGGCGCCCCATGGGGAGATCACGTCGGCAATCGCGCCCGGACTGTGGCACGATTTCTCGCTACAGGTCGGCGTGTTGGCGGCCGCAGACCAAGCAGTGGAAGACACCATTGCTTTTCTTGCAGGCCACCTCTCGCTTTCTGAGTGAATTCTCGCCAGTGAAGGAGCACACGCAACGTGGAACAGCCACTCGTTCTCAGTAATTTTCTTGCTCGAGCCGAACAGGTCTATCCCAATCGCCTCGCGGTGTTCGATGAGCCAGATCAGCCAGCCACCCCCCTTGGCCCGATGACCTATGCAGAGATGGCAGAACGCGCACGCGGACACGCCGCCTTTCTCGACGAGTTGGGGTTGGCGGTGGGCGATCGAGTGGCGATTGTGTCGCAAAACTCTGCTCGACTTCTGACAACGTATTTCGGCGTGTGTGGCTCGGGCCGAGTACTCGTTCCTATTAATTTTCGACTCACTGCCGAGGAAGTGACGTTCATCGTCGAGCACTCGGGTGCCTCTGTCGTTCTGCTAGATCCCGAACAAGCCGATCTCCGGACGGTGTTGGGATCGGTGCGTGCCATTGTCCTTGGCGAGAATGACGATGAAGTCTTTCCTTTGGGGAAGACGCCAAAACCCTGGAGTGGCGATGAGCGAGCGACCGCCACTATTAACTACACGTCGGGAACGACGGCGAGTCCCAAGGGAGTCGAACTCTCGCACCGAAACTTGTGGCTCAACGCCACGGTGTTCGGCCTCCATCTCGGTGTCAACGATCGAGATGTGCTCTTGCATACGCTCCCCATCTTCCACGTCAACGGGTGGGGGATGCCATTTATCGTCACTGCACTCGGTGGCACACACATCTTGCTGCGAAAAATTGATGGCGCAGAGATCCTTCGACGAGTGCGAGACGCTGGCGTCACTTTGCTCTGTGCCGCGCCCGCCGTGTTGACTACCGTGCTCGACGCTGCACGGAGCTGGGATGGACCCATCCCAGGACGAGATCGAGTGCGAGTCGTCATCGCTGGTGCACCACCTCCGACGACGACCATCGAAGCCATTGAACGGGATCTCGGTTGGGAGTTTTGCCAGATCTATGGGCTCACGGAGACGTCGCCAGTACTCACCGTCAATCGCCACCGCGTTGAGTGGGATGGCATGGACCTCGAGTCGCGCGCAAAGCGCCTCGGCCGGGCAGGAGTCCCAATTCTCGGCACCACGCTTTCGTTGAGCGATGATCACGAAGTGTTCGCACGATCCAACACAGTGCTCAGTTCCTACTGGAACAACGAGGAAGCCACCAGCGAAGCACTGGCAGGTGACTGGTTCCACACGGGCGATGGCGGCTTTCTGGATGAAGAGGGCTACCTCACAATTACTGACCGAAAGAAGGATGTCATCATCACCGGAGGTGAAAATGTCTCGTCAATTGAGGTCGAAGATGTGCTCCTTCGGCATCCTCACATCAAAGAAGTCGCAGTGATCGGCATCCCTGATGAAAAGTGGGGAGAACTTGTCACCGCGCTGATTGTTACTGACGATCCTGCACTTGATTTTGATGAAGTCAACGCGATGGCACGTGAACATTTGGCCGGTTACAAAATCCCTCGACGATTTGAACTTCGAGAAGAACTCGCTCGAACGGCGACGGGGAAGTTGCAAAAAGCCAAATTGCGAGCTCCGTTTTGGGAGGGACAAAGCAGGGGTATTCACTAGAGGTTTTCCTTGCCCCGCTCTTGTGGAGGCTGAGGTGCACTCCTAGTGTCGTGAAGACACTAGGAGAGGGGCCCAGTGCGAATACGTATCAATGAATCGAAGTGCCAGGGTCGCGGCCAGTGCATCATTTTGGCGTCGCTCTATTTTGACAGTGATGAACTTGGTCAAGGTTTCGTCATTGGCGACGAAGACGTCGCTGCAGACGATGTGGGCATGGTTCTCGATGCCCTTCACGGATGCCCCGCACACGCAATCGAAATCGTGGCGTAACTCAGGCTTCTCGACAGAGCGCCTGAAGGTGCGAATGGGCACCGTAGGCTGGTGACGTGACGAAATCTGCTGTCTGGATCCTTCGCGCCTCCGCAGCGTGGTCCATTTGGGTTTGGGTCGTCTTGGTGCGAAACATGGCCGTCGACCACGTCCATACGCTTGGCTTTCGAGTGGTCCACATTGTGCTTGCAGTGATTTCCTTTGGGTTTGCTGTACTGACCTTGGTCATAGCGCAGCGGATGAGCCGACAACTCCGCGATCAAGCAAAGCACTGACTTCATGGGTGAACGAGAGGCTGGAAAGCGACGTCGGGTCGCAGTTGTGGGTTCAGGCATAGCGGGGATTGCTGCCGCAGACCGATTGAGCGATACCCACGACGTCACGCTCTTTGAAGCAGAAGATCGACTCGGTGGCCACACCAACACCGTCACGGTTGACGTCGACGGTCGCGAGGTCGCAGTCGACACGGGTTTCATTGTGTTCAACGAACGTAACTATCCGACGTTTTGTGATCTCCTCGATCGCTGGCAGGTAAAAAGTCAGCCTTCAGACATGAGCTTCTCAGTGTCGGTTACTGCCAGCAATCTTGAGTACTCAGGTGCGGGTCTCAACGGAGTCTTTGCTCAGCGGCGCAATCTCGTCTCGCCCTCTTACTACTCCCTCTTACGCGAGATTCTGCGTTTCGGCACACGGGGAAGAGCGGCCTTGCTCTCGGGCGAACTCTCGAGTTCGGTCACCACTGCAGAGTTTCTGGCGAGAGAAGGCTTTTCTACTCGCTTCCGCGAGTTGTACTTGATCCCTCTTGGCGCGGCAGTCTGGTCTGCCAACCCGGAGCAGTTTCCGGAGTTCCCCGCAGCTGCGCTACTCCAGTTTTTAGACAATCATGGGCTGCTGCTCTTTCGGGATCGACCAAAATGGCGAACGATTGTTGGAGGCTCCGCTCGTTATCTAGAAGCATTTGAAGCACGCAACGCTGTTGAAATTCGCCGTTCTTGTCCGGTGACTGCAGTGACAAGACGCACGGACGCAGTCCTTTTGGCAACGCCTGAAGGAGAAGAAGTGTTTGACGAAGTGATTCTGGCAACTCATAGTGACGATGCACTCCGGCTTCTCACGGACCCAACGCCAGAAGAGCGCGCAGTTCTAGGGGCGGTTCGTTATCAATCGAATGAGGTAGTCCTCCACAGTGACGTGGCAGTGCTGCCCCGCCGACGGGCAGCGTGGGCGTCGTGGAATTACTTTTTAGGTGAGGAGACGTCGACCCTCCCAACGGTGACGTATTGGATGAATCGTTTGCAGTCACTCGAGCTGAATCAAGAAATCCTCGTGACATTGAACAGGACGAGTGCGATCGATCCAGCCAAGATTCGAGGCGTGTTTACGTATCGACATCCCACCTATGACGTCGGTGCGTTCGAGGCACAAAATCGATTTGAAGCAATAAGTGGGAAACAGCACACCTTCTATGCCGGTGCGTGGTGGGGTTATGGCTTTCATGAAGATGGAGCCCAGAGCGGCCGCCGCGCTGCTGATCAACTCTTGTCATGACGCTTTCTCGGGGACATGCACTGTATGAAGGCGTTGTGTGGCACGAACGCGCAGAGCCCTCGTATCGGTTTTCGCAGAAACTCGACATGGCGTGGATCGATCTCCTCGACGTCGAGAGCCTCGATTCCATCTCCTTACTCTTCTCGACGAAGCGATTTCGCCCCGTGCAACTGCGTCGAAAAGATTTCCTCGGCAACAAAGATCACGACGTCGCAGAAGAAGTGCGTGATCTGATTGAGAACTCACTCGGTTTCCGCCCGACAGGGAGGATCTTTGCGCTGCTGGCATTGCGAACCTGGGGATGGTGTTTTAACCCTCTCAGCGTGTACTTCGCGTGCGACGACGACGGCGAACTGATTGCCGAAGTGCTTGACGTACGCAACACCCCATGGCACGAGAGGCACCCCTATGTCCTCGATCGTCGGGAAGGTCAGGAAACGTTTTCGTTCCCGAAGGCATTTCATGTCTCGCCATTTTTTCCTATGGGCCTCAGTTATTTGGTTCAAAGCCCTGAGCCTTCGGAGGAACTCCGCCTCAAACTCACGTTGCGGGATCCGAATGAACACGTGGTCTTTGCTGCAGGCTACGAGGGGACTCGGCGAGCTCTTGATGCCGCAGCGCTTCGGTCACTGCTCTGGAAGTCGCCGAGTCAGCGAATTTCACTTGGTATTTATACTCATGCGTTCCGACTCCGTCGTCGGGGTGCCCGCTTTTATCCACATCCCAAAAAACTTGTCTCATCGAGCACAGCACAAGGAGGAGTTCAATGAGTCCCGCAGAACTGCCCTTTGAAGAGAGCGACGTCATTGGTCCAGTAGCACCGACCTTGCAGCCTGGAACGAATGCTCGACGGAGGGGCGAGCGACGAGCAATGCGACGACTCATGAAGAAGGTCGACGGCGTGACATTCGTCGAAGCGCTTGGCGAGCTCCCGCATCGGCCCTCGATGCCAAAACGCGACACAAACGACGACATTGTCGTGCGCATCCTTGATGAACGCGCATACAGCGTCGTCGCACGAGAAGGCAGTGCGGGACTTGGCGAAGCGTATTTTCGAGGATGGTTCGACACCGATGACCTCATGGGCGCACTGCGCGCCATGATCCGAGCACAAGACGGCCTCAATGAACTACGCAACCGCCTGCACCACCTTGGCCGACCCTTCTTTGATCCGTTTCGGCGACTACGCCGGAGCGACCGGCACCGTGATCGTCAGAATGTTCGTGCCCACTATGACTTGTCGAACGAGTTCTTCGAAACTTTCCTCGATGAAACCATGACGTACTCAAGTGCCGTTTTTCTCTCGCCCGACATGACCTTGGCCGATGCATCACGAGCAAAACTGGAACGACTCTGCGAAAAACTTGACCTGTCGCCTGCGACATCTGTGGTGGAGATCGGTACTGGCTGGGGAAGTTTTGCACTGCATGCCGCTCAGGAACGTGGTGCGGACGTGGTCACCACCACGATTTCAGCAGCCCAGGCCGAAAAGGCGCGTGAGCGGATTGCGGCCGCAGGCCTCACGAACAAGATCGATCTTCGAGAACAGGATTATCGAGAGCTCACTGGCCAATTCGATCGTCTCGTGTCGATTGAAATGATTGAAGCGGTCGATTGGCGAGACACTCCTCAATTTCTCGCGACTTGTGCGTCGCTGCTCAAGCCCGACGGTCTGATGGGTCTCCAAGCGATTGTGGTCGCCGATCAGCGCTATGCACGAGTGAGAACCACGATCGATTTCATCAAACGTTGGGTCTTTCCTGGTGGAAATTTGCCGTCTATTACGTCGATTGCCGATGATGCGACACGCGTTACTGACCTGCGCATCGTCGACCTCGAAGATCTTGGCCCGCACTACGCAGAGACGCTGCATCGCTGGCGAGAGACCTTGCAGGACAAATGGGAGCAGCTGCACTCACTGCGAGTCAGCGAAGAGATGGGACGTCTTTGGGATTGTTATCTCGCGTATTGCGAAGCCGCGTTCTTGGAGCGCCACATCTCCGTCGTGCAAATCATTCTGGCTCGCCCTGCGTGGAGACCTGAACCCCTTCGCCTGCGCTCGCTGTAACGAGCACGCCACCTTTGGGCAACTCGCTAGGCCAATAGTGGTGCGACTTCTCGAGCGATGAGTCGGAGGTGGTCGGTATCACCCATATCGAGAATCTGAAGGTATGCCGTCTCGGCTCCTGCATCGCGCCACTGGAGTAGCTTTTCCGCAACCTGATGGGGTGTGCCACAGGCACCAAAGATCTCAAGGTCGTCTCGACTCCAGCCAGCTGCGGCGACTCGTCGAGACAAGGTGGCGTCATCTTCAGCACAAACCACAGTGACGGCTGAACTGTGGCGAACCTCTTTCGGGTCTCGACCGATCGCTTCGCACGCCTCGTCAACTCGCTGAAATTGCCCGGCAGCATCCTTTGGTGAGAGAAACGGCGTATTGAACTCGGAGGCATAGAGCGCAGCGAGGCGCGGCGTCTTGCTGGGCCCTGCGCCGCCAATAATTAACGGAGGACCAGGTCGCTGGATTGGTTTCGGCAAGGCTGGTGACTGCGTCACGCTGAAGTGTGTTCCGTCGAAATCGAAGTGCGCCCCTTCGGGGGTTGCCCACATGCCAGTGATGATGGCGAGTTGTTCTTCGAGTCGAACGAATCGCTCTGCAAGAGACGGAAAGTCGACAGCATGCGCGTCATGCTCTTCTTTGTACCAACCGGCACCAATACCCAACTCAACTCGTCCTCTACTCATGTCGTCTACTTGCGCAACGCTGACAGCAAGCAGGCCAGGAGCGCGGAACGTTGCTGACGTGACCAGCGTGCCGAGGCGGATGGTGGTCGTTTCGCGTGCAAGTCCCGCAAGCGTCAGCCACGCATCGGTTGGGCCGGGAAGTCCCGATCGAGGACCCATTTTTAAAAAGTGATCCGATCGGAAGAAGGCATCAAATCCTTCCTCCTCTGCAACCAGAGCGAGTTGCAACTGATCTTCATAACTCGCTCCTTGCTGGGGTTCGACAAAGATGCGTAATTTCATGTTTCGTCCTGGGGGAGTACTGCCAACAGAGCGTCACTTCCCGCCGCCAACGCGTCGCGTTGATCTTCTGAAAGGGCGTCGAAAAGTTGTGCCATTCGGGCTGTGGTGTCTCGCTCCGCAGCGTCACGAGCTGCGATCAATTCAGGTGTTTCAGGTTCCTTGTCGTCTTCGTTGTAGCCGTGCAGGGCAAAAGAAAAGCCCCCACGGTCGAGTTGACACGCTTGTTTCGCGCTCAGGCCTGCGGCCTTGACTGCATCGATGTGGACGCCGCCTCGAAGTTCGCGAAGGACGATGGTGCAGAAATAGGCGCGAGGGACCAGTTCTTCGGGAAGACCTTGTGCAAGGTATCCATCGACAAGTGGCCAACGGCCCTTGGGAAGGGTGTCAAAGAGACTGCTCGCTGCGTCGACAAAGGCAGAGAGCAGTGCTGGATCGACATCACCGAACGTGTCGACCGCGTACTGAGCAGCGACTTCGAGCGCTACTTCGACTGCACGGTCCCGAGGGTAGACCGCTGTCCCCTTCTCATAGAGGTTGGCAATCATCCCGTCTTGAAAAAAATAGAACGCGTCTTCGACCTGAGCGATGTCGACGTCGCCGAGGACGCCCCCTCGCCCGGCCGCATACAAAAATGCAGCATGCGAGCCGTCGTCCTTGGCACGTGTCTGTGCCTGAGGGCAGAAGTAGTAACCCATGCCGATGGTTCCCATTGGCTCGGCGAGGTGATCTGCAAGTTGCATTGAATTCATGGAAGGCAACCTAGCGGGGTGAGCAGAAAAATGTTCAAGCCAAGAGATCGAGTTCTTCGTCGAGGCGTCCAGCTCGAAAGAGCCACCAATCTTTCAGGTAGTTATTTGAGATTGCCCAGGGTCGCCTATTGACTTGTTTTGGGAGTTCGGCGGCAACTCGAAGGACGTAACCCGATGATAAGTCCATGTAGCGCAGACGGGGAAGTGCCGGGCTGGGAGGACGAGGCACGGCACGACGCACGCCTCGGCGATCCATCTCACGAAAGAGCCGTGAGGTCCAGGTGGCAATGAGATCTGCCTTCAAGGTCCACGACGCATTGGTGTAACCAAAGGTCAGGGTGAGGTTGGGAACACCACACAACATCGAGCCTTTGTAGGACACCGCAGTCGCTGGCTCTAGCACCGTGCCATCTACCGTGAGTTCAATGCCGCCGAGGACACGCATCTCAAGGCCAGTGGCCGTGACGACAATGTCCGCTGCAAGGTGTTCTCCGGAAGAAGTGACAATGCCTGTTTCCTCAAAGTGATCAATGGTGTCAGTGGCAACGACAACTGTGCCTGCACAAATTGCTTTGAAGAGAGCACCGTCAGTCGTCAGGCACACACGTTGGTCCCAGGGGTTGTAGGCCGGTGAGAAGTGGCGGTCGACGTCGTAGCCTTCGGGAAGTTGCCGGCGAGCCCCTTCAATGATTGCTTTTCGAATCAAAGAGGGCCAATAACGCGAGAGCGAATTGGTTATCACGCCGCCCACAATGGAACGAGCACGCAGCAGTGAATTCGCGATGTTCGTCGGGAGCCATTGGCGGAGTCGTTTTGCCCCGGCATCGACGGTGGGACGAGACACGACATAGCTGGCTGAACGCTGCAACATCGTGACCTGCGCACCGAGCTCGGCGAGAGCGGGCACCAGCGTGATTGCGGTAGCCCCTGAGCCAATGACCACGACGCGCTTCTCCGCCACGTCAAGATCCTCGGGCCAGAACTGGGGATGGACGAAGGTTCCTTTAAATCGTTCTTCTCCAACGAAGTCAGGGCGATAGCCGCGCTCGTAGCGGTAGTAGCCCGTTGCCCCCCACAGCCATCGACAGGTGAGTGTCTCTTCCGAACCATCATCAAGGTGGAGGACGTGCACCGTCCAGCGAGCGCTCAGTGAATCCCACGATGCCGAGAGGACTTTTCTGTGAAAAGAAATCTTTGAGAGCACATCAAAGCGTGTTGCCGTGGATCGGAGATACTCCAAGATCTCATCGCCATTGGCTATCGCCCGTGCCCCGTCCCAGGGCGAAAAACCAAATCCAAGGGTGAACATGTCAGAGTCACTTCTGATGGCGGGGTAGCGAAAGAGATCCCACGTGCCGCCAAGATCATCGCGAGCTTCAAGAAGCAACACTCGCCGTTCGGGATGTTCCTTGGCGAGCACACATGCAGCCCCAATGCCGGAGAGTCCTGCCCCCACAATCAAGACATCACAATCAAGGGATGCGGGCTCAGATTCCATGCAATGAGGCTATCGAGCGGCATGCCGTTTTCGTGCTTAAGATGCGCCTGTCGGGTGTTGCACCGGCTGGGGGGATGATGAGTACAGCGATAGTTGGAATTGGCCGAACTGAGTACACGATGGCCTCGGGTCGCACCACGAAGGCCATGGCCGTTGATGCATGCCGACAAGCGTTAGATGACGCAGGACTCGGCATCGAAGACATTGACGGAATTTGCACCTTCATGGTCAATGACTCGACCGCTGCAATCGAAGTGGGCTGGGCGCTCGGGCGTGACGAGATGTCGTGGGCGAACACGATGTTGGCTGGTGGTAATGCCGTTGCCGATCAGATTGCGACTGCCGCCGCCGCAATTGAAGCAGGGCTTTGCAGAGGAGTACTGATTTATCGCTCTCTGAATGGGCGCTCCGGCTACCGATTTGGAACAGTGACGGGACCAATGAGCGTCGAGGGAGGCTTGCAGGTAGACGTCTCCTCTGGTTTCCTTGTGCCGCCTCAATGGTTTGCAATGTGGTCGCGACGTCACATGTTTGAAACGGGCTCGACGTCGGAGGATTTGGGTGCGATCGCAGTGCAGCAACGAGCGCACGCGGTGCCCAATGAACACGCAATTCGTCGAGAGCCCTTGACGATAGAGGACTATCTCGAAGGGCGATGGATCGCTGAACCGTTTCGAGTTTTTGACTGTACCTCCGAAGTTGATGGCGCGTGCGCAGTCTTGCTCGTCGGAGAAGAGTTGGCGAAGAACGTGAAGACGAAACCAGTGTGGCTCCTTGGCTCATCGAATTCCCAAATGGGCGGAGGCTGGATGAACTGGGATGATCCCACCCGGATGTTTGGACGAACGGCGGGTCCAAAGATTTGGGAAAAGACCGGCCTTGGACCTTGGGACATGGACTTTGCCTGCATCTACGACTGCTTCACCTACACGGTGATGTCAGCAATGGAGATGTTTGGCTTTTGTGAGCGGGGAGAAGTCGGCGATTTCTTCCGCGAGGGGAGAGCAACCTACGGCGGCGACATGGTGATTAACCCCCACGGTGGACTGTTGTCGGAAGGGTACATTCATGGTCTGAATCATCACTATGAATCAACCTTGCAATTGCGAGGTGACGCCGGCGTGCGCCAAGTACAAGGAGCGCAAGTTGCTCTCGTGACCGCAGGTGGTGGTCCTTATGGCGGGGCCAATGTCTATTCGACGGTGCAGCCATGAGCGACGAACTCAGCCCTCCCGTCCCTCTGCCGGACGTCGACACGCAGCCGTGGTGGGATTCCCTAGCTCATGGTATTTTTGCACTGTCATATTGCGAGTCGTGCCAACTCTTCCAGCATCCTCCAACCGAAGCGTGTCGCAAATGTGGGTCCCGTCTGGTACTCAAGGAAGTCAAAGGGACGGGAACGGTCAGCACGTTCATCATCCAGCGCCGGGCCATGCTTCCTGGTTTTGATGTTCCCTATGTCTTGGCATTCGTAGAGCTCGATGACCAACCAGGCTTGACGGTGACGGCAAAAATCGATTGCCCAATTGAAGATGCAGCCATTGGGATGAGGGTCACTGCACGAATCGACGAAATCGGCAGCAGTGGCTTCTTTTCTCCTGTGTTTGTTCCCGTGGAATCAGCGTCTTAAGGATCCCTCCTCCGACAGCAAAGTCGGCCACAATGGGGAACTAAAGAAAGCGAGTCCCGGTGGCATCTCTCATTTCAAGAATCGGTCAATTTACTTTTCGGCATCGACGCGTCACCTTGCTCGCGTGGGTGATCATCATGGTGGCAATGTCGATTCTCTCGACAACCATTTCAAAACCTGAGTCGACAGCCTTCACTATTCCGGGCACGCAATCGCAACAGGCGATGGATCTCCTGACGGAGAAGTTCCCTCAGGCTTCAGGTGCGTCTGCACAAGTGGTCTTTAAGGCTCCAGCAGGCAAGACGTTGAACGATCCTGCGGTCGAAGCTGCCGTCACCGCCTCGCTCTCGGCAGCCTGTTATGGAACCACTGCGCCACTGCAGCCAATTCCTTCCTTGTCGTGTAAGGCTCCCCAGGTGGTCTTTGTTTCAGGACCAACCTTGTCGAAGGATTCTCAAATCGGCTACGCCACCGTGGCATTTAATGTGCCGGCAAACATGATTTCGCCCGCAGCGAAAACTTCTCTCCAAGCGGCTGCGAAGCCGGCAAGTGCCGCTGGAATCACCGTCGCCTTTGGCGGTGGAATTATCAATCAATCCGGAACAGAGAATTCTGACCTCATCGGTCTTCTGATTGCGTATCTCGTTTTGGCAATCACCTTTGGCTCGTTGCTTGCAGCCGGCTTGCCGCTTGTGACGGCAGTCATTGGTGTGGTGATTGGGTTGACCTCAATCAATGCACTGAGTGGCGTGGTGGCATTGTCGTCTACGGCGCCAATCCTCGCCACCATGATTGGTCTCGCTGTTGCAATTGACTATGCGCTCTTCATTGTTCACCGCTATCGCGAAGAGCTTGGACGGGGGCTCAGTCACGAACAGGCAATTGCTCGAGCCTCTGGCACCGCCGGCACGGCCGTCGTGTTTGCTGGACTCACGGTGATTATTGCGTTGACGGGCTTGACAGTTGTCGGCATCCCCTTCCTCACGGTGATGGGATTGTGCGCTGCGGGGACGGTTGCGATTGCAGTACTGGTCGCAGTGACCTTGGTTCCTGCTCTTCTTGGATTTGCTGGCGGCCGCCTTCGACCTCCAAAGAGTCGACCGGCTACGAGGATTGGGCCGGCAAAGCGTTGGGCTCGACTGACGACGCAACGCCCACGTCTCGTGTCGGTTCTCTGCGTGCTGCTGCTCGTGCTGTGCGCAGGACCATTGTTGAACATGCGCCTTGGGCTCCCCGCGGCGAATACTGATCCACCAGGCTCAACGGCACGAACTGCCTACCAATTGATGTCAGAAGGCTTTGGTCCCGGTGTCAACGGCCCGCTCCTCGTCGTCGTGGACGCTCCTGAGCGGCTGAATCCAACAGCCGTGGCAAATGCAGCAGTGGCAGGACTTAGCAAAGTCCCCGGTGTGGCGTCAGTGAGTCAACCACAGCAGAACTCGACGAAGACCATCACGGTTGTGGTCGTGACGCCTACATCTGGGCCGAGTTCCGTGGCAACAGAAAACCTGGTTGCAACGATTCGGAGTCAAGCGGCAAAGATGGCCACGCCCTATGGAGCGACCGTCTATGTCACAGGCCCAACGGCCGCCAACATCGACGTCTCGGCCAAGCTGGGAGCGGCACTGCCGCTCTATCTCTTGGTCGTCGTTGGCCTCGCCTTTCTTCTCCTAACGCTTATTTTCCGCTCGCTCCTTGTTCCGTTGAAGGCTGTTCTTGGCTTTCTTCTCTCCATTGGCGCGTCACTTGGTCTCGTGGTGTGGATTTTTCAAGACGGCCATCTCAGCAACCTGGTGATCTTGCCGGCGACCAGTCCGGTCATTAGTTTCTTGCCAATTTTGTTGATTGGCATTCTCTTTGGTCTGGCGATGGACTACGAGATGTTCCTCGTTTCTCGCATGCGAGAAGCACATGCAGCCGGCAAAGAGCCGGAGGAAGCGATTACTGAAGGCTTTATCGATTCAGGTCCAGTGGTGACTGCTGCTGCCATCATCATGTTTTCGGTGTTCTTTAGTTTCGTGTTGTCTAACGTGCTGATCACCAAGGAAATTGGCTTTTCATTGGCAGTCGGCGTTGCCATCGATGCATTTATTGTTCGCTTGACCCTGGTGCCTGCTGTCATGTCACTGCTTGGCCGCTCGGCATGGTGGTTTCCGCGCTGGCTGGACAAGGTGCTCCCTCACGTTGACCTCGAGGGAGCAAACCTCCCGGATCCTGCCTCGTCCCCAGAGTTGGAGCCAGAAGGAAGCCGCTAAAGAGCAGGCAGGACGTCGCGCACAATTCGCTCCGCTAGTGCAGGAGAGAGTGGTGCGGTGAGAATCATGGCGTTTGAACCATGACGAGCACTGCACATGACGTGAGCGTTTCCCGTTGTCGTGGTGACGGCGACATAGGCGGCATCACCGAGGTTGCCAACGGACTGGAGTGGTGCGCCGTGAGCAGCGGCTGTCGACAGGGCAAAAAATTGGCCCGGGCTGACATTCATGTCGTAAGAAACAACGACGTTGCCCGAGCCGTTGGTGAGTGCGTACGAGCACGTTGTCCGTTGCGCAGTTGTCGAAGCGGTCGGTGCGGCAACAAGAGCGCCGAGGAGGCTTTCGAGTTTTATGGGGGAGATCAAGTCGCACGAACTTGCCGACATCTCACCGTTGCTCATGTTCATGTTTCCCATGGCGCCACTGACACCAAGGGTGCTCTCACCTGTGCTCGTGCTTCGGCCAAAGGTGAGATAGCTCGCCGTGAAAAGCGTCACGAGGACAAGTAGGCCGAGCAGGACGACCGTGGCGAGACGGCGCGGTCTCGGTGTCGAGTGA
>Ga0164296_1000964_pt1 | contig 32286 bp, 23 predicted proteins | sample GEODES057metaG_FD_113533 | JGI IMG/M metagenome (GOLD analysis project Ga0164296, IMG submission 113533) | Dystrophic lake water microbial communities from Trout Bog Lake, Wisconsin, USA - GEODES057 metaG | ecosystem: Environmental > Aquatic > Freshwater > Lake | place: USA: Trout Bog Lake...
GTCAGGTCCGCGACGGGCCCGCGCGTGGTGATGCGGGGGTTGGTCTCGAAACGGCCGAGGTCGACACCGGGTGCGACGTATCCGGCAATCGTCAGGCGCGCGGCGGCGCCCAGATGGACCGCCAGCAAGGGCAGGACCGCCTCGGTGAACCAGACTAGGCTGTCATAGTTCGGGCTGTCGGATGTGTGGATCGCACCGACGAACAGCAGACCGTTCCTGGCGGTGAAAGGCCGGCGGGTCGGCTGGGGGGCGATCATGTGCCCGACGGTGCAGACGTTTGGCAGGCCCTGCGTTTGTAGCAGCGCGGCCTCGGCATCGGTGACGGCGACGACGGCGTCGCCGGTGGCGGCCACGGCGGTGAAATCGCTCATCGCGGCCTCGAGGTCGAAGTCTCGGCCAGCGAGACGCGCCTGCAATGCCTCACGGGTTGGCGTTATTGCTTCGGTGTCGAGGATGACGCGGGCCGATATCAGGCCGTTGTCGCGCAGTTTTGCGAGCACGGGGGCGATGCGACGCAGGTTGTGCAGGCGGCAGACCCAGATGGTGTCGTAGTAGTGCCGCCGAGCTTCGAGGAATTCCGTGAGACGTTCGGCCGAATGGGTGTACATCGCCTCGGCTGTTTCGGGCAGGTCGGCCAAGACATGCGCCGGGTCATGCGGGCATCCGTTGATCGGGTAGACCGTGACGTAGCAGCCCAAGGCGGCCAAAGCGTGCACGATGTCGTTCGATCGCACGAAGCCGGAGCCGAGGCGGCGCAGCGGAATCGTGTCATCGAACACCAGCACGCGCTTGGGGAAGGCGCCGGCGTGGCGGGCGAATACCTGCACCCAGCCGCCGCGTTGCTGCCGCCACCGCAGCGCGCTGCTGTGCCGATGCCTAAAAGCCTCCGGTGCCTGCGTGTCTGCGACGGCGGTATCGTCGTGCATTGCCTGCAAGGAGGGATCGTAGACGACCGGCATCCCCGCGTCGGCCAGGCGCAGCCCCAGATCGGCGGCGGCGTGGCCGGAGGCGAAACCGGCATCGAGCCCATCGAGCGTTTCCAAAGCCGTGCGCCGGACCAGCAAACATGCCAAACTGCCGAAATCGACCGTGCGCACGAAGGTTGCTTCCGGCGTCGATGGCGGTTCGCCGCGTTGATAATCATGCAGGCCGCCATCGGACCACACGATACCGCCGGCCTGACCGATGCTGCCGTTCGGCTGGATCAGCATGCCCGCCACGGCGCCCAAGGCGGGGTTCGCCGTCAGGCGCGCGATTGCCCGCCGCAACGCGCCGGGGGCAAGGCGGGCATCAGCGGCGAGAAACAGGACGAAGGGTGTCGTTGCTAACTGCCAGCCGGCATTGGCGGCGTCGATCTGGCCCACGCCGTCATCCAGCCTGACGACCCTGACGCCGGTGACGTACTGGTCTATGGCCCGGGTTTCGTCGGTCGAACCGCGGTCGATCACGATAGGTGCGACCATGCCGCCGGTCGCGGCCTGCAGCGCGGCCAGCGCGGCGAGCGTCAGGACGAACGTGTCGCGTGTCGTCATCACGACGCTGCAGGTCGCTGCGGCCGGGTCGAAGCTGTAGCGGGCGCGTGCCGCGATCGGCACCAGCGCGAGCGCCGTTTGAAGGAAGCTGATACGCGCCTGCTGATCCGTCATCGTCAGGGCGGCGCCGAGGGCCTGTTCGGGTTTGCTGGCGAAGCGCAGCCAATGCGTAAAGCCGTCCGGTGCGCTGCCTTGTGCCAGGTCTGCTTTCACCTTCGGTTGTTCGGCGTAGAGCTTCAGGTCCAGCAGAGCGGTCGGGCGGCGTAATTCTTGGGCGCCATGCAGCAGAAAGTGGGCGTAGCCGTTGCGGAAATGCCCCTTCGCGATCGCATCCCGCAAGCCGGCATCCTGGTCCAGATAGAATTGTTCGGAAAAATGCTCGGAGGGATCGAAATCCTGCGGATGATCGTTGCATAGATAATGGTGCAGCGCGCATTTCCACTGCCCGGCTTGCACCGCGCGCCCCACCTCGGGATAGCGGCGCAGATACCATGCGTGATCGAAATAGAGCGAGGTCCGCAGTTCCGGTTCGGCGGTTTCGATGCGCGCCACGTAGTGCTGAAACACGCCGGATCGGCGGATGGCCTGGGCGTCGATCGGGTCGAAATTATCCAGGTAGGTCTGGGCATCGAACAACAGGTGGCCGCTGCGGTCCTCTTCCACCCCATGACGCAGATAGTGGTCGAAGCCGTTGGCGAGGTTTGCGTTCGCCAGCACCGTGTCGGTCAGGTCCGGGTGGCGGTGACGATAGAACAGCTCGTCAAAAAGCCAATGGGCGGAACGATCGCAGCCGCCGCGGCGGCAATAGGCGTCGAAGGCGGATGTGTATTCCCCGTCGGTGACAGCCGCCGCCACGCTTGGGTAGCGAGTGCGGTGCCACGCCTCATCGAACAGGCGGTTGGGGGAATGGCCGAGGGCTTGGCCATGATCGATATAGAATGCCAGCAATGCGGCGGGCGTGCCGTTTGGCGCCGCGGGATAGGTGCGGCGATACCAGTCGGCGTCGAAGACCGCCCAGGCAACCGTCGTCTCACCCGGAAGGCGCAGCACCTCCAGGGCGGGGCGATCGAGTGGCCAGGACGGCAGATCGCTTATTGGCGCCTCTTGTCCAATACGATGCCGGTCTCACGCAAGGTGGCGATCTCGGCGTCGGTGAAGCCATGTTCCACCAGCACCTCTTGCGCGTGCTGGCTGAAGCGGGGCGGCGGACGGCGGGTGCCGCCCTTGGTGCGGCTGAACTTGATCGGCGTGCCGAGGCCTTTGTACCAGTCCAGTTCGGTGACCATTTCCCGATGCGCGGTGTGCGGCGCGGCCATCGCTTCATCGACCGGCAGCACCGGACCGGCGGGAACGCCGTTGCGGATCAGTTTCAGCGACAACGCGTAGCCGTCCTGTTCGGCGAACGCCTGCGCCAGCGCCAAGGTCAGCGCCACGCGGTTTTCATTGCGTGCGCCATTGTTGGCGAAGCGTGCGTCGTCCGCCATCTCTGGCCGGCCGACGATTTCGCACAGTTTGCGGAACTGGCCGTTGTTGCCGCTGGCGATGAAGATCTCGCAGGTTTTGGTCGGGTATTTGTCGTATGGGACCAGATTGGGGTGCGGGTTCCCGGTTCCGGCGGGGCGTTTGCCATTCAGGAAGAAATTCGGGGCCTGCGGGTGCAGCAAGGCCATGCCGCAGTCATACAGCGTCATATCCAGATACTGGCCCAGCCCGGATGTCTTGCGCTCATGCAATGCCATCAGGATCGCCACGGCGGAATAAAGCCCCGTGCCCATATCGACGATGGCCGTGCCGAGGCGCATCGGCCCGGTGGTGGCATCGCCGTTGACGGACATCAGACCGACCATGGCTTGCAAGATGGCGTCATAGCCCGGCAGGCCGCCCAGCGGCCCGTCGGCACCGAAGCCGGAGACGCGGCAATGGATCAGGCCAGGGAAGCGCTTGGACAGCACTTCCTCATACCCGAGGCCCCATTTTTCCATGCTGCCCGGCTTGAAATTCTCGATCACCACGTCGGCGCCTTCAAGCAGGCGGAGCAGGACTTTCTTGCCCTCTTCCTTGCCGAGGTCCAGTGCCAAGGAGCGCTTGTTGCGGTTCACGCCAAGGAAATAGCTGGCATCTTCCTCATGGAACGGCGGGCCCCAGTCGCGCACTTCATCGCCCTGCGGCGGTTCGATCTTGATGACATCGGCGCCGTGGTCGGACAGGACCATGGTGCAGTACGGGCCGCCGAGGACGCGGGTCAGGTCGATGACCTTGATCCCGGCCAGGGCGCCTTTGGTGCGGGCCAGGCCCTTGCCGCTGCCGGCGGGCGGTATGTTGTTGTCCATTGTCGCTCCAACTCCTCGGCCACGTTCCCCCCGGATGCGGCCTTTTGTGTAGGAGTGTTGATGGACGGTATTCGGCTTGGTCTGTCAACCTTTTGGCGACTGGCGAAGGGCGAAGGGCCGGGACGCGGACGTCGCGGCCCGGCCCGCACGGCAATCCGGCTTTGCGCGAGTTTGCCAGGACCCGACCCGGCTTCTCTCCGCCATCGGCACGTCGCCGCGGTTAGCCTGCGGCCCTTCCTGGCATCGCGCGAATTTTACCGGCGGATGAAAAAATGCCGTCACTGCCGCAACGGTCCAATCGGCACTCGCGGTGGGGGATCAGCAGTGCCATAAACAGCGCTGCCGCAGCTTGGGCGCCCATTTCAAGGGACGAAACCATGTTCTCAGTCGGACAACGGGTCTGGCATCGCGACGGCCAGCGGAGCGGTACGGTGTTGGAGTGCGCCGGGGACCGTGTTTACATCGAGCAGGACAATGGCGCTGAACTGGATTTTCGTGCCAGCGACCTGACGGCAACGCCACCGGCGCATACCACCTCCTCCCCCGCACCTATGCAAGTCAGCCGGACCATGATTGGCCGTAAGGGCGATAGCCGGGGGATGGATAGCCGGGAGGCGCACAAGCCGCCGGCCACCGCCTTCCATAATCGCATCCTCATCGCTGCCGACATCACGCCGGAGCATGAGCGGGTACTCAGCAAAGTGCCGGTGCGAACGGTGCAGGCAGTCGCTGCGTTGTTCGAGCGCAAGCCGGGGGCCGGGAAGTTCAGCGCGCTCGATGTCGCCGGCAAATTGAACGTGATTGCCGAGATCACGGACGTACCCTACCTGCGGATGCGCGAATACAGCGATCGGCCCGGCGAACTCGGGCTGATGATGGGAAAGGGACTGGCCGATCGCCGCGGCACGTCCTGATCGGGCGCGAATCCGCAGCACGTGGTCACACCGCGCTTGACTTGCTTCGGGTGCGGGCGCACCGCCCAGCATCATGCAACATACCGATGTCGTCATTCTTGGCGCCGGCGCGGCCGGGCTGATGTGCGCGCTGACCGCTGGCCGGCGCGGGCGCCGCGTCGTGGTGCTGGATCATGCGCGCCAAGCGGGTGAGAAAATCCTGATTTCCGGCGGCGGCCGCTGCAATTTCACCAATCTGGCATGCAAGGCGGACCGGTTTTTATCCGCAAATCCGCATTTCTGCCGATCCGCGCTGGCCCGTTACACGCCGCGTGACTTCCTTGCCATGGTCGAGCGGCATCGCATCGCCTGGCATGAAAAGACCCTGGGGCAATTGTTCTGCGACGACTCGGCGCGGCAAATCGTTTCCATGCTGCTGGCCGAATGCGAGGCGGCAGGCGTGGATGTCCGCCTACAGACCCGCATCACCGATGTCTCACGCACGGAGCAATTCCGGGTGGAGACGGATGCCGGCCCGATCGCGGCCGAGTCGGTCGTTCTGGCCACGGGCGGATTGTCGATCCCGAAGATCGGCGCCACCGGACTGGCCCACGACCTGGCGCGCCGCTTCGGGCTGAAACTGACCGATATCCGGCCCGGCTTGGTGCCACTTCTGCTGGGCGGGCTGGAACTGGACCATCTGCGCGACTTGGCCGGCGTCTCGACCCGTATTCGCGCTGCTCACGGCAAGACGCGGTTCGACGAAGGCATGGTGATCACACATCGCGGCCTGTCGGGGCCGGCCATCCTCCAAATTTCCTCCTACTGGCAGGCGGGGGAGCCGGTGGTGATCGATTTTCTCCCCGACCACGCCACCGGCTTGCTGGTAGCCCGTAAGCGCGCGCGCCCGAAAGCCGGGCTGCGGAGCGTGCTGGCGGAGGTTCTGCCGCAGCGTCTTGCCGATGCCTTCCTGCCCCCCGCCGCGATCGCTCGGCCGATCGGGGAGATGGCGGATCGTGACCTTCTTGGCCTGGAAACAGCGCTCCGCGCTTGGCAAATCCATCCGACCGGCACGGAAGGCTATGCCAAGGCCGAGGTCACACTCGGCGGCGTCGATACCGCCGAATTATCGCAGCGTACCATGCAGGCCAACGCCGTTCCCGGGCTGTTCGTCATCGGCGAAGCCGTTGACGTCACCGGCTGGCTCGGCGGCTATAACTTCCAATGGGCGTGGTCCAGCGGCTTCGCGGCCGGCGAGGCTGCGTAGGCGGCAAAGCGCCTACACGTGACCGCTGCGCCTCAGCCGAGGGCCTTCACCAGCACCTCAGCGCTTCGGCCATTCGCGATGGTGGCCGATAGGCCGTGCCAATGGATGCCCTTGACGCGGGCGAAGGCGTGGTCGGCGTCATAGTTATAGCACGCGACATGCGGATTTGCCTTGGCCGCATCGACCACTTTCTGGCGGCCTTCGGCAGGGAAATATTCATCCCGATCAGCAATATGCACGACCAGCGGCTTCGTCACCTTGCCCAGATCGCCCAGCAACCCGTCCAGCCCGACGCCGTAATACGAGATGTTGGCGTCAGCGTCCGATTGCTCTGCCATCATGAACGCCAGCCGGCCGCCCAGGCAGTAGCCCATGGTCGCCACTTTGCCGTTGCTGCCCGGCATGGAGCGGGCCGCGCCGACGGTGGCTTTCAGGTCCTCGATCCCCTTGGCTTGGTCGAAGGCCTGAAACAGTTCGAAGGCGCGCTTCCATTCGGCATCGGTCTTGTCGGTGATGTCGATCCCCGGCTCGATCCGCCAGAACAGGTCCGGGACGACGGCGATGAAGCCCAGGTCTGCGACCCAGGCGGCGATGTCACGCATGGCTTGGTTCACGCCGAAGATTTCCTGGATCAGCACGACGACGCCGGCGGGCTTGCCGGCGGGTTCTGCGACATAGGCGGCGAAGCGACCGGACCCGTCGGTGGCGGCGATGGTGATACTGGTCATGATGGGATCCCCGTTGGTCTGAAAGGCAGCAGGTTATTCTCAGGTTCCGATGCGCGGAAGCCGTCCGCCGGTTACATCGTGGCCCCCCGGTTACATCGTGGCTCCAAGGACCCAAGGGGCGAACTCGGCAGCGCCGAAATCGAACTGCTCGCTTTTCGTCCGCTCGCCTGAGGCAACGCGCAGCATCAAGTCGAAAATCCGTTGTCCGGCTTGTTGGACGGTTTCGTCGCCGTCCAGGATCGTGCCGCAGTTCACATCCATGTCGTCTTCTATGTGCTTATACATCGGCGTATTGGTGGCCAGCTTGATGGATGGTGCCGGCTTGCAGCCGAAGACGCTGCCGCGGCCGGTGGTGAAGCAGACCAAGTTTGCCCCGCCGGCCACTTGGCCGGTGGCGGCAACGGGATCGTAGCCCGGCGTATCCATGAAGACGAAGCCGCGCGCTTTCACCTCCTCGGCATACTGCACAACGTCCACCAGATTGGTGCTGCCGGCCTTGGCCATGGCGCCGAGGGATTTTTCCAGGATCGTCGTCAGTCCGCCGGCCTTGTTGCCGGGCGAGGGGTTGGCGTTCATTTCGGCATTTTCGCGCTTGGTATAGTCTTCCCACCAGTGCATCAGCGCCACCAACTTCTCGCCCACCTCACGCGATACCGCGCGCCGGGTCAGCAGGTGTTCGGCGCCATAGGTTTCCGGTGTTTCCGACAGGATGACCGAGCCGCCGTGGCGGACGACCAGATCGCTCGCCGCGCCCAAAGCCGGGTTGGCGGAGACACCAGAATAGCCGTCCGAGCCGCCGCATTGCAGGGCAATGGTCAGTTCGCTGGCGGGCACCGTCTCACGCCGGATGGCGTTCGATTCGGCCAGCACCTCTTTCACGAAGTCGATCCCGGCGGCGACGGTTTTGCGGCTGCCGCCCATCGTCTGGATATCCAAGCCACGCAGCCGGCCGGCCAGACGCTGTTCCTCGATCAGGCCACCGATCTGGTTCACCTCACAGCCCAGGCCCAGCACGATGACGTGGCTGAAATTCGGATGCCGCGCATAGCCGGCCAAGGTGCGGCGCAGAACCTGCAGCGGTTCCTTTTGCGTCATGCCGCAGCCGGTCTTGTGCGTCAGCGCCACGACGCCATCGACATTGGGGAAATCGGCCAGCGGGTCATATCCGGTGATCGGGTTGCGGCGAAACATGCCGGCGACGACCTCGGCCACATGGGCGGAGCAGTTCACGCTGGTCAGGATGCCGATATAGTTGCGCGTTGCAACCCGCCCATCGGGGCGGCGAATGCCCTGGAACGTCGCCTGAGGCGTGATGAAATCGGTCGGCCTCGCATCCACGCCATAGGCGTAGTCCTTGGCAAAATCGCCCATTTCGCAGTTCTGCGTATGGACATGCTCGCCCAGGCCGATCGGCGCCGAGGCAAAACCGATGATCTGCCCATAGCGGCGGACGGCCTCACCCGGCTGGATCGGCCGCACGGCGATCTTGTGGCCGGCCGGAATGCGCTGCCTAGCCGCCAGATTGTCGCCGATCGGGGCGCCGGGCAGCAGCGTGGCGCGGGCAATGACGACATTGTCGTCCGGGGACAGGCGGATGACGGGCGGTTGTGCCATGACGTGTTCCTTCCGAGCACCGGCGTCGTGCCGGCAGACACTGTCTATAGCGCTGGTTCGTCTCCGGTTGAACCGGGCAGATCGGCCGCCGCACTGGCTTTGCGCAGCACGATGGTCGTCCATTTGCCCTGCGGCAGCATCCGCTCCAGCCGCAGCCCTTGCCGCCGGTGCGCCGCCAGCACCCAGCGCGCCTGTGTCGCCAGCAGGCCCGCCAGGATCGCGGTGCCGCCAGGGGCTAGGTGCAGCGCCAGATCCTTGGCCATCATACAGAGCGGACGCGCGAGGATATTGGCGAAGACCAGATCGTACGGGCCACCCGCACGCACGTGCGGATCGCGCCAGCCATCCGCCAGCCGCACGCGCACCAGATGCCCAACCCCGTTCAGCTCCGCATTCTCGCGCGCCACGCGCACCGACCATGGTTCGATGTCGGTTCCCAGCACCGGCCGGTTCAACAGTGCGGCCGCCGCCATGGCCAGGATGCCCGACCCGGTGCCCATATCCAGGATCCGACGCGGCCGGCGATGCGCGACGCGTTCTAACGCGACAAGGCAGCCGCGGGTGGAACCGTGCTCGCCGGTACCGAAGGCCAGGCCCGCGTCAAGCGTCAGGGTGATCCGCGTCGGGTCTGTCGCACCGGTCAGATGGGTGCCGCGGATGGCGAAACGCTGGCCGATCTGTTGTTCCGGAAACGAGGCATAAGTGCGAGCCAGCCAGCCATCTGCCTCGGTCCCCGCGCGTTCCAGAGGCACGCTCACGCCGGTCAATGCCGCGGCCAGGGTCAGCGCGGTGTTGAGTTCCGTATCCTTCACGCCGATTTGCTTCACGCCCTCGACCCGCCAGATCAGCGTATCGTGATCGCGAAAGAAGCCGACAGTATCGCAGGCGGCGCTGAACGCGGCCTCATAAGCTTCCAGCGCGTCCTCGGGGACCGAGACCCAGACGGTCTCGAGGGGGATCGGGTGATTGGCCATCTTTGCGTGTGTCCTGGTCGGAAGGGCGTCAATCCGCTGGCTAGGCGCGTTCGACGAAGCGGTCCAGCACGCGCTTGTCGCCAGCCTGTTCGAAGCTGATATCCAGCTTATCGTCATCGACGGCGGTCACGGTGCCGTAGCCGAATTTCTGATGAAACACCCGTGCGCCGACGGGGATCTGGCTTTCCCGCGCCGGCCGAGCTGGTTTCTCCCACACCTCGATCGTGCGCGGAGCACGCTGTTGCCAAAGCTGCGTCTGCCCAGGCTGCGTCTGTCTTGTCTGCGTCGGTTTGGCCACCAGCGGGAACTGGCCAGAAAATGACGTTGCCGCGGCCACGCGCTGCATCCGCCGGCCATCGTTCTGCGCGACATGCTCATCCGGCAGTTCCTCGAGGAACCGGCTGGGGATGCTGGTCTGCCAGTTGGCATAGATCCGCCGGTTGGCCGCGTGGCTGACGATGGCGCGTTTGCGGGCACGGGTCAGGCCGACGTAAGCGAGGCGGCGTTCCTCCTCCAACCCTTTGGTGCCGGTCTCATCCAAGGAGCGTTGGTTGGGGAAGACGCCTTCCTCCCACCCCGGTAGGAAGACGGTGTCGAATTCCAGGCCCTTGGCACCATGCAAGGTCATCAGATTGACCTTATCGGCATCGTCCCGGTCTTCGTTCTCACTGACCAAGGCGACGTGGTCGAGGAAGCCGCCCAAACTCTCGAATTCCGCCAGAGCGCGGACCAATTCCTTCAGGTTTTCGATGCGGTTGGGTGCTTCGACGGATTTGTCCTGCTTCCACATTTCCATATAGCCGCTGTCATCCAGCATGGCGGCGACCGTCACCACATGGCCGTCGCGGGCCAGCATCTCGCGCCATTGGTCGAATTGGCGCATCAGGGTGCCGATGGCGTCCTTGACCTTGCCCTTCAGCCCGCCGGTCGCCACCAAATGAGCCGCCGCGATCGATAGCGGCATGCCCTCGGCGCGGGCGGTTTCGTGCATGCTGCGCAGCGCGGCGTCGCCCACGCCGCGGCGCGGGACGTTGACGATCCGCTCAAACGCCAGATCGTCGGCGGGTTGGGCGATGATGCGCATATAAGCGATGGCGTCACGGATTTCAGCGCGTTCGTAAAAGCGCAACCCCCCAACGATGCGATACGGGATGCCGATGCCGATCAACCGCTCTTCGAAGGCGCGGGTCTGAAAGCCGGCGCGGACCAGGACAGCGATTTCGGCCAGTGCGTGGCCGTCGCGACGCAGTTCCTCGATCTTGCCGCCGACCATCCGGGCTTCCTCATCGGAATCCCACAATTCCACGACGCTGACTTTCTCCCCGCCCTGCGCGTCCGGGCGTCCGGGGCGCAGGGTTTTGCCCAAGCGGCCCTCATTATGCGCGATCAGGGCCGATGCCGCGGCCAGGATCGACGCGGTGGAGCGGTAATTCGATTCCAGCCGCACGACCTTGGCGCCGGCGAAATCCTTTTCGAAGCGCAGGATGTTTTCAACCTCGGCACCGCGCCAGGAGTAGATCGACTGGTCATCGTCGCCGACACAGCAGATATTCTTGTGGCCCTGGGCCAGCAGGCGCAGCCAGAGATACTGCACCAGGTTGGTATCCTGATACTCATCGACCAGGATGTAGCGGAAGCGGCGGTGATACTCCGCCAGGATGTCCGGCTTGGTGCGCAGGATCTCTGTCGTGTGCAGCAGCAGATCGCCGAAATCGGCAGCATTCAGGCTGCGCAGGCGGGCCTGATAGGCTTCATACAGCGTGCGGGCCTTGCCGTTGGCGAAGTCCGTGTCTTCGGCCGCGGTGATGCGGGCCGGCGTCAGGCCGCGGTCCTTCCATCGCTGGATGGTGGCCATCAGCGCCTGCGGTGTCCACCGCTTGGTATCCAACCGCTCGGCTTCCATCACCTGTTTCAGCAGCCGTAGCTGATCATCCGTATCGAGGATGGAGAAGTTGGAGGTCAGTCCGACATGCTCCGCATGGCGACGCAGCATGCGGGCGCATAGGGCGTGAAACGTGCCAAGCCAAAGCCCCTCGGCCGGTTCGCCCAGCAAGGCCGCGACGCGCTCGCGCGTTTCCCGCGCCGCCTTGTTGGTGAAGGTGACCGCCAGCACTTGGCTCGGAAATGCTCGTCGGGTCAGCAGGATATGGGCGAACCGGGTGGTCAGCACACGCGTTTTGCCGGTGCCGGCGCCGGCCAGAACCAGCAGCGGACCATCCACGGTTTCGACCGCCGCACGCTGTTCGGTGTTGAGACGGGCGAGGTAGTCGCCCGGTAAGGGAGAATCAGGGGTCACAGCGAAGTGTATAGAACGAGTGACGAACAGAGGGAACTGCTTACCCGTCCGTATCGTCGTCCGCCGGGTCCGGTTCGATCGGCACGAGGCCGTTCAGGTTTTCGATCAACGGCGCCAACTGCCGGCGATAGTTCCGCCACCGACCGACCGAGGAGGTATAGAGCGGCCGGCGCACCTGCCAAAGGCTGGCGGTGGAGACCGCGCGCTTGTTTTGATGAAAATCCAAGCAGGCCGGGTCCCAGTCCAGCCCCAGGAAGTCGATCACCCGCCGAGCCTGCCCGTCCAGATCAGCGACCAGATCTTCATACTGCACCTCGATCATGCGGAGGGGCAGAATATGCTTCCAATAGAGCCTGAGGCGTTCCATCTGATAAAAATGGAACCCCATGTCGGCCAGGTCGAAGGACCAGGCGAGCCCGTCGCTGAAATTTTCAAAAAAGCAGGAAAGGCCGGTGTCGCGGAAATCCCGCTTGCAAAAGATGATGCGGGCATTGGGAAAAAGCAGAGCAATCTGGCCGACGAATTTGATATTGTCCGGCATCTTGTCGACAATGCGCTCGGCCGTCGGGCATTGCGCGCGCATGCGCGTCAAGACCTCGGCAGCCTTTGTTCTGGTTTCACTCGGCAGCATCGCGGTTCGCTGAGCGAGGGTGACGCTGTCCATCAGTTCTCCAACCGCCGTATCAACGAATTTGGTTTCCCCCAAACCATGCGCCAGCTTGTGGCTGGCAATGATCTGCTCCACCAGCGATGTGCCCGACCGTGGCAGACCGACAATGAAAACAGGGATTTCGGAGGGGTCTCCGTAGCTCAACGGTGAGTTTTGGAGCGCGCCGAGGGGAATCCCCATTTGCCATTCGACGAAGGCTTCCGTGTCAGCACGATTATAGCCGTGGTTGGTGGCTTCAAGCACGCCGCGCACAAGCCGGTTTGCTTGCGCAAGATTTTCGAAAGCTTCCGCGTATTCGCCCTTTTTCTGATAGAAGCTGGCAATGGCGAAGCCTGCGGACGCCCTGGCGCGCTTTTCAAATTTTTCGTCAGCCAATATTGCCGTCAGCCGTTTTACATCGCCATAACTGTCACTGCTCTGTCCCGCCGCAAGAAGGGCGCCGATTGCATAAGGTTGGTCCGCGTCGAGCCCGACCCCAACCTTATACATGTCCATGGCATCATCGAAACGACCAAGCGCGCTTAAGCTATCCGCGAGCCGAATGCGGTACTCGGCATTGTCGGGCTCCAACGCGCAAGCCCTGCGCGCAAATTCTTCCGCCTTTGCCGCATATTGTCCGCCGATGCATGCCCCGGCTATGGCATGATAAACGGACGCGTCATTCGGCTTGAGAGCACAGAGAAGCTCATAGTACGGTATGGCTTGGTCATAAAGACCGTACTCTACCAGCACGGCGGCGATTCCCGCGAGGCACCCTGCATCCTCAGGCGCCAAGTCTAACGCGGCTTGCCATGCCGCTCTCGCTTCATTCCATTGGCAACGTTTCATCAATTCGTCGGCAAGTGCTTTGCGTGCGTCCAGACGGTCGGGTGCGAGCGCGACGGCTTTCCGAAAGTGGAACAAAGCCGTCTCTTGATCACCCGAATTTGCCAGGGCAATGCCAAGGATCAGATGCGCGTCAGAGGCGTTTGGATCACGCGAAACGGCTTTATGTGCGGCATCAGTAGCTTTTTCCGTCTCGCCGGCGATTAGGTGGCATTTTGCAACGTCGATCAGATAAACGGCTGAATCACCGTGCGCGATCGGCGGCCTATCGACACCCGCGGCCGCCTTGGTGGCGAGTGCATCGAAGCGATCCCGATAGGGTTCGAGCCAGGGTGCATAATGCTTCCACCGCCCACGCGACGTCTGATACAAAGGTTGACGCACTTGCCACTGGCTCGCGGTCTTCACCGTCCGAGCGGTTTGGTGGAACGCAAGGCACGCAGGATCCCACGCCAAACCCAGAAACGACAACAACTGCCGGGTTTCTGCTTCGATATCGTCGACGAGGTTCTCGTAATCGACGACATGCACGCGCCCGGCGGGCAGCACGGCAAGCCAATGGGCTGCCAAGCGGTCGATCAGTTCCGCCCGCGTCAGGCAATCGTCGAGGTCGAACGTCCATTCCGAGCCGTCGTTGAAATTCTGAAAGAAACAAGACAGGCAAATATCCCGTATATCGCGCCGGCATAGAATGATTTGCGCATGCGGAAACAACACCGCGATCTGGCCTAGAGCCTGAACATTGTCCGGCAGTTTATCGACCGTCCGCTCGGCATCCGGGGCCATCGCGGCCAGGGTTTCGATATGGCGCGCCGTCAGGGCGGAGATCTGCTCTCGGTTCCATATCAGAGGGGAGCGATGGCCTTCGCCACCGTCCAGTAAGGCAATCAAGTCCGGGATGGACCGTAATTCCCCGGCACCATGCACCGTGTTGTGACTGGCGATGATTTGTTCGACCAGACTTGTGCCAGAGCGCGGCATGCCGACGATGAAAATCGGTCTTTGCGACGTGTGGCCCCAGTCGCGCGTGACCTCGAACAGGGCGGGTGAAAATGTCGCCGTCACCCAGTCGACGTACTGGCCGAGCGCCGCGGGATCGAAGCGCCGCCCTTGGCGTAGGCGCGCGTCGTGAACGATCTTGTTGGCGGTGGAGTAGGCCTGAAACGCGTCCGCATAACGGTGTGCCCGGTCATGCAGGCGGCCAAGCGCGAAGCCGGCGGTTGCGCGATCGTGCCATAGGGCCGATTCATCCTCCATCGTCCGCTGCAGGTGATGGATATCCGCCGTTGCATCCGCTGATTTGCCGATGGCGGTAAGCCCGGCGATGGCAGCGTTCGAGTGCGGGAAGTGGGCAAGCGCCAAGCGATAACTGGCCTCGGCCTCTTCCAATCGTCCAAGCGCGAGCAGGTTGGAAGCGCGCAGGATAAGGGCATCGTGCTGCGTCGGCGCGATGGCCAAGGCGGCATCGCAGGCGCGCAGCGATCCTTCGATGTCGCCGCTTTGGCTAAGTGTCAGCGCCAAGGCTGCGTGGGCTGCGGCACTTGTCGGATGCCGATCGACCGCCTGTTCTTGATAGGTCCGTGCTTTGTCGCGCTGACCAAGCAGCACGTGGCAACTGCCGGCATGCAAAAGGGCCTGAAGATGGTCGGGTTGCAGGCGCAGGGTCTTGTCGTAAGCCGCGATCGCATCGGCCGGTTCATTGCGCGCCAGATGGATATTGCCGATCGCCAATGGTATCTCGGCCACATGCGGTAAATCGGTGGCTGCCTGCTGCAGGATCGGCAGCGCCGTGTCGAATTGGCGCAAATCGTATAATGCCAGTCCTAACTGCAGAAAGGCTTCCGCCAGATCGGGGGTGATGGCGATGGCGCGTTCTGCCAAAGCTCTGGCGTCATCCGCCAAGCCTGTGGTGCGCTTTGCGCGCGCGAGGTTTACAAGGGCTTCGCTGAAATCGGGATCTGCCGATAGGGCACGTTCCAGCAGTGCGATCGCCTCGTCGATCTGCCCTTTATCATGCAGGATGAGGCCCAGAAGGTTAAGGGCGTCCGGCTGTTCGGGATCCAGCCTTAGAACGGCACGATAGCCGTCTTCAGCCATATCGATGCAACCCGATTGGTGCCGCGCGATGGCGATGTCCAGAAGGCGGTCTAGGTCATTATGCATGACGACGGATCGTGTCAGGCCAGTGCATCAGGCAGTCGGTGCTGTGTCGGATACACCGTGCCAGCGCCCAGGAAAATGGACAAAAAAAGTCGGGAGAGACGAGCCGTCTCCCCCGACTTTTCGCGTTGCAGATAGCGATGCCTAGGCCTTGTTGCGGCGGCGGCGCACCACGCCGACGCCGGCAATGCCTGCGCCGAGCAGAGCCATCGACGCCGGCTCCGGCGCTGGTGTGGCATGGGACGTGTAGTAGTAGGTGACGGTCAGCGCGCTATTCGCAGTGGCGGTGAAGGTGGCATTACCGCCGCCTGGGCCGATATAGAGGGAATTTCCTTTGCCTTGGAACGCTGCCGTGAAGGTCGTCGCGGTCTGGGCTTGCCAGGGGGAAAGGTTAGACGTGATCGTTGCACTCGCCGGTCCGAAATTCTGGGATGGGCTATAAGACCCCTTCGCGCTTGCGGCCAGGGAGAAGCTTGTCGTTGCCGTAACCTTGCCCGAAGACAAAGAGGGGAAATTGCTCGGTCCGGAAGCAGACTTCACCCTGAAGGCGCTGGTTACGCCGGCAGAGCCGGAGCCACCATTCGAACCCAGCGTCACGGTGCCCTTGGAATTCACGGTGCCACTATCAGACAGCGTCACTTTCGTCAGCGTCTGGATCCCGCCTGGAACACTGGCGGCCACCCATTCATCGATCGTGAAGGTGCCCAGCGTCCCCTGAGCCTGCGGAAGGGATATAGTGTTGGGGATCGTCAAAGTTTCCGTGCACGAGCCAGATCCGTTCTGGGTACCGGGAACGAAGGCGATGATGGTGCTGCAATTCAGCGAGGCGTTTGCAGCCCCGGGTGCCAGCATCAACATACCGGCGCCGAGCGCGGCGGAACTCACGGAGGTGAGCAGCGAGAACTTCATGAGCGAAAAACCCTGCGATCGAACTTGTTTCATGAGTTAGCAATTAGCGTGCCATATTAAATAATTTTTATTTAACAGTGCTCTGGGGCTCCCACACGGATGCGTTCAGTAACGCCTGTAAAGAAGTTCTTACAACCGTTCACGGTATGGTCTCTCCGGCTTGCGGTGCGGCCCGAACCCCCAGGACATGGGCGATGGCGAATGTCAGATCCGGCCGGTTCAGCGTGTAGAAATGAAACTCGTCCACACCATTCGCCTGCAGCAGACGCACCTGCTCGGTGGCGACGACAAGTCCGATCATACGCCGTGTTTCCGGGTCATGCTCGGTTCCCTCGAACAGGCGTGCCATCCAGGGCGGGACGCTGGCGCCGCACATGTCGGAGAATTTTACGGCCTGCGCAAAATTGGACACCGGCATGATCCCGGGCACCACCGGCGCCGTAATCCCCGCCGCCAGGCAAAGATCCAGAAACCGCAGATAGACCGAGGTATCGAAGAAATATTGGGTGATCGCGCGTGTCGCCCCGGCATCGAGTTTGCGCTTGAGATTGTCCAAATCCGCCACGGGATTGAGCGCGGTCGGATGCACCTCGGGGTAGGCTGCCACTGAAATATCGAAATCACCGATCCTGCGCAGCCCGGCAACCAAGTCCGCGGCATAGGCGTAGCCGCCCGGGTGCGGCTGATAGGCTTGGCCAGGCGGCGCATCGCCGCGCAGGGCGACGATATGGCGCACACCGGCATCCCAATACTGCCGGGCGACGTCGTCGACGGCTTCCCGCGTTGCGCCGACGCAGGTCAGATGCGCCGCCGGCACCAGATCGGTTTCTTGCAACAAGCGAACGACGGTTGCATGCGTGCGCGCTTGGGTTGTGCCGCCGGCGCCATAGGTGACCGAGACAAAACGCGGCTTCAGGGGGGCGAGGCGGCCGATGCAGGCCCATAGCTGCTGCTCCAGCACCTCGGTCCGCGGCGGGAAGAATTCAAAGGACAGCTTTGGCGGCTGTAAATCGGCAGACGGTGCGGGCAGGCCTGAGAAGCGCGGCCCGGTCAGCCAGCGCTGCAGTACAAAACGGGGATCGGATGGCGTGTCCATCCCACCAAATTGTCCGATTTGACCCGCGTTGCAAGCGTCTTCGTGTGATTCGTCTGGTAGGAAAGGCAGCCTGTTTGCCATACTGGGGACCGATGCAGACGAGATCGCCTCACCACGCACGCCCCGACCGGCGCAAACAGCCGATTGAAAACCTTCGAACGGCGTGCGATGTCGGCCACTGATCTGCCCTGGCCTGAGGAAGTGCATGCGATCTGACCGCCGTTCCCGCTTACCGATCGCTGGGTTTCACCGCCGGCTTGCGTGCGTTTGCGCCCTTGTCTTCAGCCTCGTTGGCTGTGCGGAGAAGCCGCCAGCCGATGATCCCGATGCGGTCGCCGATTATGAGCAGACGAACGACCCGCTAGAACCGACCAACCGCGTCTTCTATGCGGTGAATAACGGCGTTGATACCGTTATCCTGCGGCCATTGGCCCTGACCTACGGCGCCGTCGTGCCGCGACCAGTGCGCACCGGCGTGCGTAATGTGTTGACCAACCTCGGTTCGCCCATCCAACTCGCCAACGACTTGATGGAAGCCAAGCCGAAACGTGCGGGCGACACCGCGATGCGCTTTCTGTTGAATACGACCGTCGGGCTTCTTGGCGTTTTCGATGTTGCCACCTCGATGGGTTACCCGGACCACGATGCCGATTTCGGCATGACCCTCGCCTCTTGGGGCGTGCCGGAAGGGCCGTTTCTGTTTCTGCCCGTGCTGGGTCCGTCCGACCCGCGCGATGCGATCGGCTTCGGAGTGGATCGGGTGATCGATCCGTTCATGTGGATCGGCAATGGCAACATCCCCGCGATCCATGACCTGAAATGGGCGTGGTTCAGCCTGAACGCGATCAGCGCGCGGGAGCGGTTGGAAGACCCGATCCAACAGATCAAGAAGACGGCACTCGACCCATATGCCACTTTCCGCAGCCTGTACCGCCAGCATCGTGCGGCGCAGATCGAAACGATGAAGGCCGACAGCAGCGGCACGGTGCCTGCCTACTCCAAAAAAACCTCGGATTAGCCGGACGCAACAGCGCCCCCAAGACCGGAGCCCACAACGCATGATCCGCCGCCGCACCATTCTGTCCCTGCTCGGTTCCATGGCGCTGATGCCGATCGCGGTTCGGCAGTCCAAGGCCAGTCCGGAAAAGGCGACCGCTTTTTTGAAGGTTGTCGGAGACCGTCTGATCGGCGTCATCAACAGTGGCGGCAACGCGCAGGTTCGGCGCAGCGCATTGACGCAAATCCTGAATGAAACCGTGGACGTCGACGGCATTGCGAAATTCTGCCTCGGCCGTTTCTGGCGAACCGCCAGCGCCGAACAGCAGAAGGCATACACGGCGCTATTTCACGAAGTGCTGGTCACGAATATCAGCACCAAACTGGGTGAGTACAAGGGCGTAAGCTACACGATCGGCCGAGCACGGGCGGACGGCGATACGGATGTGGTCTCGACGGTGGTGGAACGGCCCAACAATCCGCCCACCAATGTCGACTGGGTTATCGCCGAGGTCGGGGCGAGCCCGCGGATCGTCGATGTGTTGGCCGAGGGGACATCGCTACGTCTGACCCAGCGACAGGATTATGCGTCGTACCTGCAGCACAACAATAACAATGTCGATGCCCTGATCGGCGCGATGAAGACGCAGTTGGCCCAGGCCGGCTGATCGCAGCACCTGGTGCCGATCAGCGGGCGGAAGACCGCGTATCGATACTGTCGAAGCGCACCATCTCATAGCCGCGCTGCTGGAAAACCTCGGCTTCATGCATGCCGATCGACCCCAGAATGGTCCGGGAACCGAAATTGCTGACGCGGGCGACCGCGACGATACGGCGCAGGCCGGCTTGGTTGTGGCCGAAGCGCAGCGCGGCGAAGGCGGCTTCCCGCGCCAGGCCGCGGCCTTGTGCGTCCGGCCATAAAGCGAAGCGCAGGCCGACACCCCGCCCATCCGGTCGCTGTTCCAGGCCGGTGACGCCGACGAAATTGCCGCGTTCGCGCACGGCCCAGATGCCATAGCCGAATTGGCCCCAGTGCCGCACCTCGGCGGCGAGATCTTCGCCCGTCTGCGCATAGGTCCGCACGCCGCCCAGCATCACGGCGAAGACGGATGGCGCAGCCTTGATCAGGCGAAGATCCGGCAGATCGCCGCCGCCGACGGGCGTCATGACCAATCGGCCGGTCCGTAGGGTCCAAGCTGGGTTCATGGCGTTGCAGTCATCGGATGCCGTGCATCATCTGCCCTCTGCCGTTGGATCGGGCGATGCCGCGCCTTGCATGGCGGTCGTATGGTGGTGTGGTGGGTCACCAAGCAGCGGCGGTGCCGAGGCAGCCGAGAATTGGCAGCGGCACGGTCGCGTCGCACCGGCAGATCGGCCGCGGAGGCAACGATAGTATCCATGCGTCCTTTCTTTGCGCGGGGAGCGCAAAACTAGTCTGTGCGCGGGGAGCGCAAAACTAGTCTGTGCGCGGGGAGCGCAAAATTAGTCTGTGCGCGGGGAGCAAAAAACTAGCGGAGCCTGGGCCGGCGAGCAATTGCGTGTCCCCTCTGCCGGCCTCGCGCCGCAATCCGCTGGTGCCGCGTCGATTTTTGGCAATGCCGCGGACGCGGTGACGGTGCGTTTGCCACGGCGGCGCCGTCCGCTTACCGTGCCACGCAAAGACCTGAACAATGCGACCGGCAGGAGCGTACATGAATCAGATCACCCGCCCTGGCTACGGCGATCAAGAAGCCGCCATGCAGGCCTATCTTGCGGCCGGGGCCGAACGCGCCCGCACCATCGGCAACCGTGGCCCGGTCCGCTTTACCGCGGATGGTAAAATCCACCCGGACATTCTGGACGCCTACTGGCGCACGGGATTTTATGTCTTCGAAAATCTGATCGATCCCACCGAACTGGCAGAGATCGAGCAATCGATGAAAACCGACGTCCTTGACCGCCTGCCGGCGGAAAAAGGCGCGGCGGTCGACGCCAAGGGGCGTCCTGCGCTGAACGCTGGCCTGAAGGCGCCCACCCTGTTTTGGTCCAAACCGTTGGGCGATCCGTTCGGTGGCACCGAACTCGCCAATGGCCGGCACCCGGTGAAGATGATCGAACCAACGCCGGATGCGGCCGCGCCCAAAGATGTCGTCTACCTGATCCTGGGCTCCCTACAATTCTCCGACGCCGCGTTACGCTTGTATGGGCACCCGAAGATCCTCGCCATCGCTTCGGCGGTGAACGGCGAAGATTTCGTGCCGTTCAACGAAGCGATTTTCATCAAGGAGCCCGGCCGCGGCGCATCGGTCGCCTGGCACCAGGACGGGGTCACGCATTGGAACAGTCCCGATTGGGATCAGGGCACGCACGGCTTCAACTTCATGGCTCAGGTTTATGGCTGCACCCCGGCGAATGGCGTTTGGGTCGTGCCTGGGTCGCACAAATTGGGCAAAGCCGATATTCGTAAGATGGTCGCCGAAGCGGGGACCGAGCGGTTGCCCGACGCGGTGCCGATCGTGTGCGCACCAGGCGACGTGGCGATGACCAATCGGCAGGCCGTGCATGGGTCCTTCGCCAATACCAGCACGGATTGGCGGATCACGCTGAACATGGGCTTTCATCGCCGGCGCTCGGTCCTCGATGTGCAGGGCGGTGGCGTCCACAACGCCGTATCGATCTACGATGCGGCCCGGATCCACCGCCGAGCGCGCATGATCGGCTATGCGATGCAGGCTCGGCGGCAGCGTTATCCGCAGGAGACACCATTCGATTACAGTCCGCTGCGTGGCGAGACATACCAATGGGACGATGCCGCCCGCGCCGACATACGCGACTATAATCTGGAAGACCTGAGTATCTGACCAACCGCAGGAGGCTCCCATGCCCATCAAGAAAGGCTTCAAGCAGTTGCTGGCGGAAGCCAATGCCGAGATCGAGACCCTGACGGTCGAGCAGGCTGTTGCCCTGCACGGCAACGCGGACGTCGTGTTCGTTGATCTGCGCGATCCGCGCGAACTGGAGCGAGAGGGCCGTATGCCTGGTGCCTTCGCCTGCACGCGCGGCATGCTGGAATTTTGGATCGACCCGGAAAGCCCCTACGGCAAGCCGATCTTTCAAGAAGACAAACGTTTCGTATTCTTCTGTGCCGGTGGATGGCGCTCTGCCCTGGCGGCGAAAACAGCGCAGGATATGGGGCTGGAGAAGGTGGCGCACATCGATGGCGGCTTCGGGGCCTGGAAAAAAGCCGGCGCGCCGGTGGAGCCTGCCAAGCCGGCCGGATAGCGCGGAGAGCGTTTCGCTGCTCTTGCGCCACCACCACGGTGTGTGGTGGCGTTGCGCTGTATGGCGACGCTGATTGCAGCACCCCATGGGCTGCCTCTATCGGCCTCCCCCACGGGCTGACGCCATTTGCGCCGCTGCCGTGGTGGCGCTAACCGCGTGGCGCCGCGGCGCGTTGCAAGCGGTCGTTGATCGCCAATCCCAGTCCGGCGTCCGGTATCGGCATCACGGCGATGCCGCGCGCACCCAGACTGGCACCAGCGGCGTCCAGCGTCCGCAACCCCTCAAACAGGCGGGCCGCGGCTTCTTCCGGATTGCCATCGGCACTCAGTTGAAACACCGGCATGGTTGCCCGCAAAGGCGGCCCGAACGCCAGCAGCACCTCATCGGCGGCCACCTCGGTCGCCGCCAGACGCACCGGCAGGCCCGGCGCATAATGTGACGCCAGCATACCGGGGGAGCGTAACCCCTCGGCCGGCGCTGCGTGGCCGCCGCGGATGACCGGTCCGATCAAGTGCTCGATCGTTTCCACCGTCACGCCGCCCGGACGCAGCAGAACCGGCGTCGCGCCGCTAAGGTCCAGCACCGTCGATTCCACACCGACGGGGCAGGGGCCGCAGTCCAGCACCGCGGCGATCCGGTCCTGCAGATCGCGCAACACATGGTCGGCCGAGGTTGGGCTGACCTTGCCCGAGCGGTTGGCCGACGGCGCGGCCACGGGCACGCCGGCGCGCCGCAGCAGGGCCAGCGCGGCCGGGTGAGATGGGACGCGCACGGCCAGCGTATCCAAGCCGGCACTCGCCAGCAGGGCTACCGGGCAATCATCGGCCCGAGGCAGCACCAGTGTCAGCGCGCCTGGCCAGCAAGCCGCTGCCATGATTCGTGCCGCGTCGTTCGGGCGCACATGGCGAAACGCCGCCTCGGCCGAGGGGTAATGACTGATCAGCGGGTTGAAGGCCGGCCGGCCCTTGGCGCTGAAAATCTTTGCCACAGCCTGCGGGTTGGTCGCGTCACCGCCCAGCCCGTAGACTGTTTCGGTGCCGAAGGCGACAAGTTCACCCGCCTGCAGCAATAGCGCGGCGCGCTGCAGCCCATTCTCGTCCGCAACCAGTTTTTCCGTCATGCTGGCCTTTGCCGCCCCGAATGAAATGACATGCTCACCGCGCCGTCTTCACGCATTGTCGCGTTTGCACCGTACCGATCAAACGGCCGTGATGACGAAACGCATCGATGTACGTTACCTCTGGCGTGCTTGCCGGATAGACGCCATTCTATGCAAGCCCGTTCCCGAAGCGCGCCGCCCCTTTGGCTTTCCTGGCGCCCGTGGATGGCCACGATAGACCCGCCGGCCCGTCCGGTGACATAAGATATACGAAGGACTGAATTGGCATGCTCGAAATCGCCTTCGCCAAACCGGCACTCCCGAAATCCGGCGCGCTCGCCCTGCTGATCCACGAAGGTGAAAAACCATCGGGCCTGTGGGAGCAACTCGATAAGGACACCGGCGGCGCCATTGCCCGCGCGATCGGCGTGGCCGCGTTCAAGGGTGCGAAGGGCAAGACGGTCTCCATCCTCGGCCCCACCGCGACGATTTCCCGCTTGCTGCTGGTGGGACTTGGCAAACCGGCCGAGGTCACCGACGCGGTGCTGCAAGACGCTGGCGGCAGTATCGCCGCCGCGCTGTCGGCTGAGGCCGGCGTGGCCGTCGGCGGCACCGGCCTGACGGTGAAACAGATGGCCGAAATCGGCTTCGGCGCGACCTTGCGCAGCTATCGTTTCGATCGCTACCGCACCAAGGAAAAGCCCGAGGACAAGCCGAAACTGGCCAAGCTGACGCTGCTGACGACGGAAACCACCAAGGGTAAAGCGGCGTGGGAGCCGCTGGCGGCCACCGCGCGCGGTATTTTCCTCTCACGCGATCTGGTCAGCGAACCGCCCAACGTGCTGACGCCGGCGGAAATGGCCGAACGCTGCAAGAAATTGTCGGAACTCGGCCTGAAGATCGAAATTTTCGGCCTCAAAGAACTGACCAAGCTCGGTTTTGGCGCCATGCTGGGCGTTTCTCAGGGCAGCGTGAATGAACCGCGTATGGTGGTGATGCATTGGAACGGCGCCGGCACCGGCGCACGCGGGCGCGCCAAGACCAAGCCAGTCGCCTTCATCGGCAAGGGCGTCACCTTCGACACCGGCGGCATTAGCATCAAACCGGCCGGCGGCATGGAAGATATGAAGTGGGATATGGCCGGCGCCGGGACCGTGGTTGGTCTGATGGCAGCCCTGGCTGGGCGCAAGGCCAAGGTCGATGCCATCGGGTTGGTCGGCTTGGTGGAGAACATGCCATCCGGCAGCGCGCAGCGCCCGGGCGACGTCGTCACCAGCTATTCCGGCCAGACCATCGAGGTGATCAACACCGACGCGGAAGGCCGTCTCGTCCTCGCTGATGTGGTTTGGTATGCCCAGCAGAAATACGATCCGGCCATCATGGTCGATCTGGCGACGCTGACGGGTGCGATCATCATCGGCCTTGGTCATGAATACGCCGGCTTGTTCAGCAATGATGATGCGCTGTCACAGAAACTGACCGATGCCGGCCAAGCAACCGGAGAGCGCGTGTGGCGCATGCCTTTGGACGACGCCTATGACAAAGAGTTGAAGTCCGACATTGCCGATATGAAGAATGTCGGCGGTCGTCCCGGCGGGTCGATCACCGCGGCGCAATTCATCCAGCGCTTCGTCAACGACAAGCCATGGGCGCACCTGGATATCGCCGGCACCGCCTGGAGCAGCAAGGACGCACCGACCGTGCCGAAGGGTGCGACAGCCTTTGGTGTGCGTCTGCTCGATCGCCTGGTTGCCGATCACTACGAGTCCTGATGGCGGAGGTCGGATTTTACCATCTGACCCGCACGCCCTTGACCGGTGCGCTGCCCAAACTGCTGGTGCGAACATTGGCGGCGGGGCAGCGCGCCCTCGTCGTCGGCTCCGCCGAGGCGGGGTTGGACGCGTTGAGCGGCGCGTTATGGGCTGGAGAGGCCTGGTTGCCGCACGGCAAGGAAGATGATGGTGACGCCGACCTGCAACCGATTTGGCTGACGACAAAAGGCGAGGCCGCCAACAATGCCCGCTATCTTTTCTTGATAGACGGGGCGTCCACTGAGGACCTTGATCGTTTCGATCGGGTCTTCAAACTGTTCGATGGCTTGTCGGAGACCGCTGTACAGGCAGCGCGGGGGCTCTGGACGACATGGAAAGCCGCCGGTCACACGCTGACGTATTGGCAGCAGACCGACGCGGGTTGGCAGAAAAAGGCGTAAAGGCGAGCTATCTTTGCCCGGTGTGCGAATGCATCATACGCAAGGAGAAACGAGCGCTGTTTTAACCGCTCGTTGAACCGTCCGGCAGGCGTCAATGCGTCGCGCAATAAGGTCTAGGCGTATTACCGACGCTTGGCCGGCGTTTTCGCATTCAACCACCATTTCACGGGTTCGGGCTCGCCAAGGGACGTGCGCTCGAACAAATCGGCGTTGGCCTTGACAGCGGCCTTGCGGGTTTTGCCGGCGGCAGAGGCGGCTTGTGTTGGCGTCGTGTCGACCGATTCTAACGTCGAGATCAGGCGTTTCGCCTCATCCAGTTCTTCTTCGGCCGCTTTCTGCGCCTTTTCGGCTGCCTTACGTGCGCGCTTTTCCTCATCCAAGGCGCGTTGCAAGGCTTCGGCGTCCTTCTGGCTGTCCTGCAACTGCTCCTTTACGCCAGCCAGCTCGGCTGTCAGCCCCTCAAACATCGTGCGGGATGCCGCGGCGGCTTCACGCTCCCGGCGCAGGATATCCTGTGCTTCGTTGCGCGCCAGTTCGGCGTGGCCGATCTTTGTCTGCAGGTCTCGCAAGGACTGCAGGGCGTCATGCAGCGCCCGTTCCGCTTTTTCGCGCGTGGCGGTTTCTATGGCCAACAAACTTTCAGCGCGCTGCAAGCGGCTGCTTTGAGCCGCCAGCGGCGCGGCCGCACCGCGATGCGCCGCGGCATCTGGGCCGGCTTCACCCCGCCGGAGCACTGTTACCGGGACATCGCCATCTTGGACAAAACGGCGGCGGTGCAAACCACCAGCGCCACCGCCCCCGCCGCCGCCAAACATGCCAAGCGTTCCGGGCGTGCGCGTGGGCGCTTCGCTCCGCTCCGGCTCCGGGCGATGGCGTGGCGTTTCGCCAAGCAGCCCAAGGGCCTTGCGCATCTGCGATTCTTCGTCGTCGATCGGCGTCGCTGGCTCCATACGAAGCGTGTCAGACATGTCTTTTATGGTTTCCCGTTGTCGATTGGCGGCACCGATGTCGATGCGCGATTTCAAATTTTCAGCCAAAGTAATCACCTGAATGAGGTATTCTTGATCGGCATGTCGCCGAAAGCCAGCACGCGTGAAAAGCCCTGCAACGTCCGTCAGCGCGGCCGGGGACGGTTATACCTAGACGGGCCGATGAAATCGTCATCAACAGGGTCTGGATTGCCTAAGCTAACGGGTGGCTTTTTTCATGATTCAAAGGCGAAACAGGTGAAGGATCAATTAACCTGTGACGATTCTTATCATGACTAGGGTTGAAGATAAGGGCCGTCGTCAGAAAATACAAGCGTCCTCCTGTTTTCCGGTGGCGGCAGAAACCGCGGCACGCCGCCAGTGCCGCGGTTTATGCCGAGAAGTTCGATATTATTAAATTAAATCAGATATATGATAAGATACTGCTGCGTGGCGTGCGGTATAGGCTTCGGCGGTCGGAGCAGCATCGATGGCTGTTGACGGAAGGGAATCGGTTTCGTCGTCTTTGAATTATCCAAGATTTTGATAGGAAAACCCGCCATCGGATGACGAAATTGTCGGCGTTTGACTGTTTTGATGGCGACGAGCGCGAAAGCGTTGCCACCAGCGGGAAAACGCAACGCTATGTTTTTTAACAATCCTCGCTCAACCGCTCGTTGTAAACGATCCAATGCGACGCTGGGTTACGCAAGTATTGATTATCGTTACGCAGTGGCATCCGCAGATCCGGGTTATCCGAACCCGATGGTATGCGGTGATGTCTTTCGCCGGCGTGACCCGATTGCGGCTATGCGGCGCTTTCAGGCTTCGCGTGACGGTAGGCATCACGGAACCCATCGTTTCGGAACCATGCTGAGACAGGCGCGGCGCGTGGCGCCGGCAAGATGTCTGCCGTGTGCAGACGATTGTCACGATGCGGCGGCGATTTCCTCTTCCGCGGTCAGCCATTCATCTTCTGCCGCGGCGGTTTCCTTGGCGATCGCGGCAAGCCGAGCATTCGCCGTCGTGACTTCTGTCACGCGGTTGGGTGCGTAGATGGCTGGATCAGCCAATTTGGCTTCGATCTTGCGCTTTTCCTCGGCCAGCAGTGCGATGCGCTTTTCCGCCGCCTGCGCCTTCCGCCGCAGCGGGGCGAGGGCGGCGCGTGCTTCCGCCCGTTCGCGCCTGTCATCCTTGCGCGTTACCACCGTGCCGCGCGCCACAGGCCGAGCGCGCTCGATCAGCAGTTGGCGGTAGTCATCCAGGTCACCGTCGAATGATTTCACGGTGCCGTCAGCCACCAGCCATAGTCGATCGGCGACCAATTCGACCAAATGCGGATCGTGGGTGATCAGCAATACCGCACCTTGGAAATCAGCGAGCGCTTTTACCAACGCGTCGCGCGCGTCGATGTCCAGATGGTTGGTCGGTTCGTCGAGGATCAGCAATTGCGGCGCATCACGGGTAGCCAGAGATAGTAACAAACGAGCCTTCTCGCCGCCCGATAGATTGCCGACGGGGGTTTCTGCCCGATCGGCATCCAGGCCGAAGCGTGCCAATTGCGCGCGGACCTTGGTGACTGGCGCTTGTGGCAGTGCGCGTGTCATGTGATCGATCGGATTTTCCGACAGCACCAGTTCTTCGGTTTGGTGCTGGGCGAAGTAACCGACCTTCAATTTCGGGCCACGCCGCACCTCCCCCGCTAAGGGATCCAGGCGTTCTGCCAGAAGCTTGGCCAAGGTCGATTTACCGTTGCCGTTTGCACCCAGCAGCGCGATGCGGTCGTCCGTATCGACCGTCAGGCTGACATTGCGCAGGATCTTCACGTCGCCATAGCCAATATCGACGCGATCCAGCGCCAGGATTGGTGGGGCGATGCGTGGCGGGTCGGGGAAGGAAAAGCGGGTCGGTGCATCCTCGATCACCGATTCGATCTGCGGCAGGCGCTCCAGCGCCTTGATCCGAGCCTGAGCTTGGCGGGCTTTCGACGCTTTGTATCGAAAGCGATCAATGAAAGACTGAATATGCGCCCGTTCAGCCGCCACTTTCTCCGCCGCTCGGCTTTGCTGCAGCGCTTTTTCAGTGCGGATGCGGACGAATTCGTCGAAGCCGCCGGGGGTTAGGGAGAGTTTGCCCTTATCCAGATGCGCGATCGCCTCCACCGCCCGGTCCAGCAGGCCCCGATCGTGTGAAACCACCAGGACGGCGCCGGGAAACCGGACGAGCCAGCCTTCCAGCCACATGGTGGCCTCCAGGTCGAGGTGGTTGGTCGGTTCGTCCAGCAGCAGGAGATCGGGATTGGCGAAGAGCGCGGTTGCCAGGGCCACGCGCATCCGCCACCCGCCCGAGAACTCGGCCACCGGGCGCGCCTGCGCCGCTTCATCGAAGCCGAGGCCCGCGAGGATTGTGGCGGCGCGGGCCGGGGCCGAATCGGCGTCGATGGCGATCAGGCGTTCGTGGATTTCAGCCATTCGATGCGGGTCGGCTGTTTCCAACTCGGCCAACAAAGCGAGCCGTTCCGGATCGCCGAGCAGCACGGTATCGAGAAGGGAGAGCGGGCCTTCAGGCGCTTCTTGGCGGACGGTCGCCATGCGTGCGCGCGCATTCAGGCGAATGTCACCGCCATCGAGGGCCAGTTCGCCGGCGATAGCGCGGAGCAGCGTCGATTTACCCGCACCATTGCGGCCGATCAGGCCGACGCGCCGACCAGGGTCGATGGTCAGATCGGCGCCGCTCAGCAGCGTGCGTCCACCCATGCGGATGACGGCACCGGAGATGACGAGAAGGGACATACGGGGCGGTTTAGCGTCAGTGGCGGGTTATTGGGAAGCGGGCGGCGGCCGACGCGCCATGGGCCTTGGACGGCAGGTGTCCGGTGGGCCAGAGTGAAATGGCGGCAGCGGCAGGCGAATGGGGCGTTGGCGTCGGCACGCGGGCGGTCAGCGTGCAACCGTGATGGCGGGTCAGTTCGTAACCTCGATCATCGCCCGCACACGCGGGTAGACTTCCTTCGCCCAGCGCGAACCGCTGAACACGCCATAATGCCCGACCCCGGATTGCAGGTGGTGGTGCTTCTGACTGACCCGCACGCCCGCGCAGAGGTCGAGTGCGGCCATGGTCTGGCCGATGGCACAGATATCGTCGCGCTCCCCTTCCACGGTCAGCAAGGCGGTGCGGCGGATCGCCTGCGGCTTCACGGTTTCGCCATGCCACGTCAGTTTGCCCAGCGGCAGGTCATGGGTCTGGAACACACGGTGCACGGTTTCCAGATAGAATTCCGCTGGCAAGTCCATCACGGCGTTGTATTCGTGGTAGAAACGTCGATGCGCGTCGGCTGCCGTGCCATCGCCACAGGCAAGGGCGCGAAATTGCGCGATATGGGCGTTGATGTGGCGATCGAGGTTCATGGTCACGAACGCCGATAACTGTACGAAGCCAGGATAGACCTTGCGGCAGCCACCCTTGAAGCGCCACGGGACCGTGGCGATGAGGTTGTCTTCAAACCATTCGATCGACCGTGATTTGGCGAGTTCATTAACCTTGGTCGGGTTTTGCCGCGTGTCGATCGGGCCGGCCATCAGCGTCAGGCTGCGCGGTTGCGCGCGGTTGCCGTGTTCGGCCATGACGGCCGTAGCGGCCAGGGCTGCGACGGCGGGTTGGCAGACCGCGAGCATGTGGCTGCCAGGGCCGATGATCTCCATGAACTTAATGAGATGGTCGACATATTCGTCGAAACCAAACCGGCCAGCGGCCAGCGGGACATCCCGGGCGTTCTGCCAGTCGGTGATGTAGACGTCATTGTCCGGTAGCAGAACCTTGACCGTGCCGCGCAGCAGCGTTGCGAAGTGCCCGGACATCGGCGCCACGACCAGCACGCGGGGCTGACGGATGCTGGTGTCCTTGCGAAAATGCAGCAGGTGGCCGAACGGGGTGGCGAAGCGCACCTCTTCGGTGACTGCAACGGTTTCATTGCCGATTTGTGTGGTCTTGAAGCCATAGTCCGGCCGCTGATGGGTTAGGCCGGAGTCGGCGATCATGGACAGTGCCGCACCGACTTGGCGTATCGGGGCAGGGGTATAATCGCCCCAGTCCATGGCACGGAACAGGCCAGCGCCGAAGCGTGCCGCTTCCCGCACTGGGTAGAGCAGATCGGCCTGAGCCTGATAAAGACCGTAGATCATCGACCGTCGCACCGGCCGCCGGCCACGGATGTTATGGCGTCGGAACACTGCAAGCGAGTGTCGCGAGCCGCGCGGCGGGTTTCATCTGGCATCGGTCTCTGATTACTCACATTGTTCATCCATCACTGCCGGTGCGCTGGCCGGCCGCATTTCTTATCCTAGGGCCTCGCTACTGAACAGTAACCCGTCATCATTGCATCACAAAGCCTCGCCAAGGTCACCAAGGCATTGCTATGATGCACCGCAGCATGCCAGCGCGGCGGGGGGTTTGTCACTATGCCAGGGGCCACATTACTGATTAGCAGCAAGAACTATTCATCGTGGTCGCTGCGCGGTTTTTTGCTGGCCCGTCTTGCCGGCCTGCGGTTCGAGGAAAAGATTGTCGATCCGGACGATCCGAGCAACCGCAAAGAATTGCTGATGCAGTCTTCCTCGATCCGCGTTCCGGCCCTGATGCACGAGGATGTGGTGATCTGGGATACGATCGCCATTGCGGAATATCTGAACGAGACGTTCCCCGCGGCCCAGATGCTGCCGGCCGAGAAAGCGGCTCGGGCCCGCTGCCGGTCCATCGCCGGTGAGATGCATTCAGGCTTCACCGCGCTGCGGGAGGCACTGCCGATGAACCTGCGGCTGTTTCGCCCGGGGTTCACGGTCTGGTCGGCGGTTCAGGCGGATATCGATCGGATCTGTGAAATCTGGGGCGATTGTCTGACGACCTGGAAAGGCCCTTGGCTGTTCGGCGCTCAGCCCACCATCGCGGATTGCTTCTACGCGCCGGTGGTGACGCGCTTTCGTAGCTACGACGTCAAAGTGGACGGCCTGTGCGAGCGCTATTGCCAAACCATCATGTCCTGGCCGGACATGCGGGAGTGGTTTGCGGCCGCACAAAGAGAGCCTGAACAAATCGACGAACTCGACGTCGAATTTTAACGCGGCAGGCTTACGGGGGACCTGACCAGGGGGCTTACCGGGGGGGCTTACCGGGGGTACTCACCGGGGGGGGCGCTTACCAGGGTGCTGACGCGCGGCCTCGTTGACGCGCTTGCCTCTCAGCCGCGCTGCGTTGCCGCGTTCCAGATCCGTTGGGGCGTGCCTCAGCGGAACTGGGGCATAACTTCCTGACACAGCAACCGCAGGGCTTCGCGCTCCTGGGCGTGCTTGATCAGACCGCCGGTGTTCATCTCGATCATCACCGCGTCCAGGCCGATATCCTGCTCCAGCGCTTTCAATTTATCGGTAACCTCGGCGGGCGTGCCGATCAGGATCGAGCCGCGCTGGGCTTGCTCAAACGTCATGGCAGTCAGTTCGGCCGCCGCGGCGCGTTTCTTGTCGGCCCCGTCAACGCCGGCGCGGTTTGCCGAATCGGTCTGCAGGGCGGCCTGGGCGCGATAGTAATGCAGCAGGCTGGCTTCCGACTCCGCGCGTGCCGCGGCGGCGGTGGCGCCGACATAGCCGGGGGTGCGCATCGTCACATGGCCTTGTCCGGGATGGCCCGCTTCCTTCCAGGCGGCGCGGTATGCCTGGATGTAGGGCAGCAATGTTCGAGCGTCCTCGTATTTCACCCCCATCAGGATCGGCTTGCCGCGGCGGCCGATCGTTGCGTAGGTGTCTGTGCTGGTGGCGGCGATGCAGATCGGCGGGCCGCCGGGCCGGAACGGCCGTGGCGTGACGGAAACGTCCTCAAAACGGAAATAATCCCCCTGGAACGACACCGGATCATCCGTCCAGGCTTTCTGGATGATCGTCAGCGTTTCCGCGAACCGACCACGGCTTTCGGCATACGGGATATTATAGGCTTCATAGGTCCGCGCCACGCCGCTGCGGCCCACGCCCAGGATCAACCGGCCATGGCTGATTTGATCGACAGTGGCGACTTCCTCGGCGATGCGCAGCGGATTGCCCAGCGGCAGCACCTGCACGCCGATGCCAAGGCGGATGCGCTTGGTGCGGGCGGCGGCGGCGCTGGCGACGCAGAGTGGCGCTGACAGGACCGAGCGGGTCGGATCGAAATGTAATTCCGCCAGCCACATGATGTCCAAGCCCCAATCGTCCGCGGCCTCGACCAGATCGAACGCATCCTCGAACGCGACGGTATCCGGTCTGCCTGCAAGCGACGGAAACTCGTGGTAAACGCCGAATTCCATCCTATCCTCCATCGATTGCCGGCAGTGTCGGGTCTTCACACCCTTGCGGTCAATCGTCGGCGCCCGCGGGGAGATACCTGTGGAAAGGTCCCAGCCGAAATATGCCAGCCGAAATATGCCAGCCGAAA